>Ga0118677_10005495_pt1 | contig 22115 bp, 16 predicted proteins | sample AliMusrvi5mmetaG_FD_86154 | JGI IMG/M metagenome (GOLD analysis project Ga0118677, IMG submission 86154)
CGTTGGAACTTTACATTTCTGCTTACCTTCACTTCTATCTCCATTTTACCTCCTTTCTGGATTTATTGCGATTTCAGGTATTCGATCTAATGTTTATATTTCTTACTCCCCAAATCAGTAAATTCGATAGATCGTAATTACCTTAAATTTGGAATTATGCCACTTCAATATTTAATTTCTCTATTTAGAACGATTTTTAATAATTTAAGTTTCAAAATCAGGGCTATTTTCAATATTTTTACATAATTAAAAACCAAATATCTGACAAATGAACATTGAGTCTTACTTTAAAATCAGTTACGGGTTATATATAGTTACAACCCAGTCCGGCAATCAAAAAGGGGGTTATATTGCCAATACGCTTTTCCAGGTGACCTCCTCCCCACCTCAGTTCGCAATCAGCTGTAATAAAGATAATTATACAATGGAACTGATCAAACAGAGTGGTGTATTCGCCTTTTCGGTATTAAGTGAAAAAGCCAGTCCCTCACTGATCGGCAATTTCGGTTATAAAAGCGGACGCGATATTGACAAATTCGCCGGTGTCAATTACTTTCAGGGAAAATCCGGTATTCCAATTGTTACCGACTCTTCGGTTGCATGGTTTGAATGTAAGGTCACCCAATCTTATGAAGTTGGCTCACATGTGATCTTTATCGGAGAGGTTATCGATAACGGGTTGATTGATGAAAAAATTAAATCACTTACTTACAGTTATTACCGAGAGGTATTAAAAGGTTACTCGCCAAAGAATGCTCCGACTTATATCGAAAAAGCACATGTGGAAACCATCCTGAACGAGAGTAAGATAAGCGCGGATGTTTGGCAATGCCAATTGTGCCACTACGAATACGAGGAGTCCAAAGGAGATCCTATTTCGGGAATAGCCCCCGGGACCTCTTTCCTTGAACTACCGGACGATTGGGTATGCCCGATCTGTGGTGCAGATAAATCGCTATTTGAAAAAGAGTAATTTTTAAGAGATGTTACTAACAAAAATTCCCGGTTCAGCTATTCTGATACCGGGAATTTTTCATTTGACCAATTTGAATATTCTAAACATCATTATTCATTACTCCAAGTTTGGTCAGCAAATAGAAAATCAGGGATAAAACAACACCAATGATAGCGGCAAAAGCCATCCCTTTAAGTTGTACTGTTCCAATATTGATGCTGGCTCCGCTTACTCCCACTACAAAAGTAATGGCTCCTAACACCATATTGCGATTTTTGCTGAAATCAACTTTCTGTTCAACATACATTCTGAAACCCTGCACAGCGATAACCCCATATAAGAGCATTGTAATCCCTCCCATTACGGGTGAAGGAATTGTTGAGATCGCTGCTGAGACTTTACCAATACACGAAAACGCAATGGCCAGCAATGCAGCACCGCGTATGATCCATACGGAATAAACACGCGTAATCGCCATAACACCAATATTTTCACCATATGTAGTATTGGGAGGTGATCCTACAAATCCTGATAAAACATTACTGATTCCATCACCAAGCAGCGAGCGGTGTAATCCGGGATTTTCCATAAGGTTCGAATCAGTGATCTTGCCGGTAACAATAAGGTGACTGATGTGTTCGGCCAGAACAACAATACATGCCGGAGCAATAATGATAATAGCATTTAGATCATAAACAGGGGCCTGAAATTTCGGAAGGGCAAACCAGTCAGCATTGCCTATTGCAGTAGTATCAACCTGCCCCATGGCAAGTGCCAGAATATAGCCGGCCACAACAGCCACCAGAATCGGAATTACCTGCATAAAACCCCTGAACATCACAGAGCCAATAATGCCGATGCATAATGTGAACATCGAAACGATGACAACATTTGGCATTACAACAAATGGTGCAACAACCTTACCAATGTCGGTCGGCCACGGCGCAAGTCCAGCCTGCTGAGCTGCAACAGGCGCCAGTTCCAGTCCAATTATAGCCACGACCGCCCCCATCACAGCAGGTGGCATAACCACATCAATCCACCTGATTCCCCATTTTTTAACCACAAAAGAGATCAAAATAAAAAAAAGTCCGAAAAAGATAAATCCTGACTGGGCATGACTGAAGCCACTGTATTTACTTATTATCAGTAATGAAGGGGCAATAAAAGCAAAACTGGAACCCAGATAGGCAGGTATACCCCCTTTGGTAACCATGGAATAGAGTAATGTGCCAATTCCATTCATTAACAATGCAATAGCAGGATCGACTCCCAAAAGGATAGGAACAAGTATTGTTGCACCAAACATAGCAGTAAGATGCTGAAAACTAAGGGGAAAACTCTCCAGCAAAGGTAACTTCTCCCGGATACCAATAATTCGTCTTGTCATTTGTGTTGCTGCTTAATAATTGAATAGGATTGAAAAGGCACTTAAGCCGGGTGAAATTAATAATTGTTTTCAAAGCTCCATTATCAGGAACAAAATAATTCTAAAAAAGAATAAATTTAATCAGTTTTATTGATCCTAACCAATAAAAATATTTTCTAAATTGCAGAAGTTAATTATCTCACGTTTAAGAACAAAAAAAACCAAAGTAATGGAAGAACAGAAAAAAGGGTGGTCCAGACGACACTTTATTGGGGCATCGGCTATTGGCATGGCCAGCCTTGCAGTTTTACCCGGAATGACCGGTTGTGCTCCTAAAGTTGTAGACACAGACCTAAAATTAGGATTTATTGGTTTAGGACGACAGGGGATGTTTTTGCTTGACGGATTCCTGCATATCCCCGGAGTTAAAGCTGTTGCAGCATGTGATGTTTATGGCATAAAGCGGAAACGATTTGAAAAGCGTGTTAATGCATTTTATACCAAGGCAGGAAAAGATGTTAAAGTTGTGACGTATGAGAAGTATGCCGATTTATTGAAAAGAGAAGATATCAATGCTGTTGTCATTGCCGTTCCTGATCATTCGCATGCCTATATAGCCATAGCTGCTTTAAAGGCAGGCAAGGATGTGTATTGTGAAAAACCAATGACTTTTACAATCAAAGAGGGTCAGGAATTGAAGAAGGTCGTACGGGAAACCGGAAGAATTTTTGGTCTGGGCAGTCAGCAACGCTCTGATCCGAACTTCCAGTATGCAGTCAACCTTGTCCAGACCGGTGCAATTGGGGCGGTAAAAAATGTAAAGGCCTATGTTGGTGCACCACCAAAGCCTTATGACCTTCCCGAGGAGCCCCTACCTGCTGATCTGAACTGGGATCTGTGGTTAGGCCCGCTCCCAATCCCGATACATTTCAATAAAGAGTTGGATCCACCCATTACACTTGATCCGGAAGTAAATGAAAAATTCTGGGGAGGATGGCGCTGGTATAAAGAGATGGGCGGTGGTTTTACAACTGACTGGGGCGCTCATATGTTCGACATCGCTCAATGGGGCCTTGGGATGGACAAAAACGGTCCTGTCGAAATCTCTCCGATCGGTGATGGCTCAGAATATATCTCATGGACTTATGCCAATGGTATCGTGATGACCTCAGAACCATTCGACGAAAAGTTGACCAAAGGGGTTAAGTTTTTCGGAGACAAAGGGTGGATTGAGGTTGCCCGCGGTTATTTTAATGCCTCTGATCCAAAACTGATTCCGGCAGAAAAAGCAAAGAATGACGGACCTTACGAAACAAGAATTCCGCATCAGGTTAATTTCATTGAAGCAGTTAAGGGGAGGAAAGATCCAGTGGTTCCGGTCGAAATCGGACACAGTAGTGCAACCGTTTGTAATCTGGGCAATATTGCCTGTGACCTTAAAAGGACAATCAAATGGAATCCTTCCACCGAAACATTTGTAGATGATACAGATGGGGCAGCTACCAAAAAACTTCATTACCAATACCGTCAGGGGTGGAAGCTGATTTAGCTTAGAATACTCGACTAAAGTCAATTTGAAAGAGTAGGGATGTCTTGAAAAACATTCCTGCTCTTTTTTTTGTAACAAAATTAATAAAATACGTATACGAACCGGAAATCCAAACATTCAAAGCCATGAAAACACTAAAAAAATTATTGATCTGGTTCGTATTAACATTAGTAGTCGTGATTTCCGGAGCATTACTTTATATTAAGATGACATTGCCAGATGTGGGACCTGCTCCTGATCTTAACGTAGAACTGACCTCTGAACGCATTGCCCGCGGGGAATACCTGGCCAACCATGTTGCTGTCTGTATCGATTGTCATTCCACCCGCGACTGGTCAAGGTTTTCGGGTCCGCCGACAGAAGGAACATTAGGAAAAGGTGGCGATCTTTTTGATCAGAAATTTGGCTTCCCGGGAACTTATTACGCAAAAAACATTACGCCTAAGGGGATTAGTCGGTATACCGACGGAGAACTTTTCAGGGTGATTACTACTGGGGTTAATAAAGAAGGCAGGGCAATGTTTCCCGTAATGCCTTTTCACTATTACGGCCAAATGGATGAGGAAGATATCAAATCGATTATTGCGTATGTTCGCACCTTAAAACCGATTGAAAATCAAACACCGGAATCTGTATCTGATTTTCCTATGAATTTTCTGATTAACACAATCCCTCATAAGGCTCAATTATCAAAACGTCCGGATAAATCTGATGTGGTAAATTATGGAAAATATCTGACCAATGCAGCCTCATGCATTGATTGTCATACCAAAGTAGACAAGGGATCGCTAATTTCAGGAACAGAATATGGCGGTGGAAGGGAATTTCCTTTCCCTGACGGCGCAATCGTCCGTTCAGGGAATATCACTCCAGATCAGGAAACCGGTATTGGTTTATGGAAAAAGGAACTGTTTGATTCACTGTTTCATGCCCATTCCGATTCAGCAACACTTCATACCACACTTAAACCCGGCGATCTCAATTCCATAATGCCCTGGACGATGTACGGGAAAATGACCGATGAAGATTTAAATGCAATTTTCGAATTTCTGAAGAGCATACCTCCTATTCATAGCAGTGTGGTAAAATTCTCCCCTACAAAGAAGTAAACGAGAAAATTGATGGACTAATAAACGATATGAGACAACTTTTAATTAGCCGATTCAAATTGCCGTAAGAATCTTACATCATTTTCGAAATAAAGACGAAGGTCGTTGATGCCGAATTTTAGCATTGCGATTCTTTCTATGCCCATTCCAAAAGCATAACCGGTGTATTTCTTGCTGTCAATTCCTGAGGATTCAAGGACATTAGGGTCAACCATTCCGCATCCGAGGATTTCGAGCCATCCGGTGTATTTGCATACATTGCAACCTTTTCCACCGCAGATTGTGCATGAAACATCCACCTCAGCAGAGGGTTCGGTAAACGGGAAATAGGATGGACGCATCCTTATTTCAGCATTTTCACCAAAAAGTTCCTTGGCATAATAGAGCAGTGTTTGCTTCAGATCTGCAAACGATACATTCTCATCGATATATAAACCTTCGATCTGATGAAACATACAATGTGCGCGGTATGAAATAGCCTCATTTCTGAAAACACGGCCAGGAGTAACGGTGCGGATGGGAGGTTTCATCGTCTCCATATCGTGTACCTGTACCGAAGAGGTATGGGTACGAAGCAGTACATCCGGATTACGCTGAATGAAGAAGGTGTCCTGCATATCGCGGGCCGGGTGTTCTTCAGGAAAATTCAGGGCACTGAAAACATGCCAGTCATCCTCAATCTCAGGACCCTCTGACACAACAAATCCCAACCTTTTGAAAATATCGAGAATTTCGTTTTTGATGATGGAAATAGGGTGGCGGGTTCCCAGTTTCATAGGTTCGCCAGGTAAGGTAAGATCAACACCAGAACCTGCCGATTTTTGTTCCTGCAGCCCCTCTTTCAACAGATTTATCTTTTCGAGGGCAAACTCCTTCAACGTATTAACAGCCTGACCAATCTCCTTTTTCTGATCGGCCGATACATTCCTGAACTCTTCAAATAATTTGGAGATCTCCCCTTTCTTGCTAAGATATTTTATCCGAAGCTCTTCAGCTTCATCGACCGATTTTGCGACAATTCCTTCTATCTCCTGCTGTAACTGTTTGATCCGCGTTAACATTGCAATCCCTGTTTTGTGAGCTGCAAAACTACAAAAAATTACACTTTATCAACCGAATTTATTCTATTAAGGCTGCAATTCCTTTTGCTAACCCTTATAACTAAGACAGTCCTTTCATTCTGCCAGGTATAAGGATAACCCGGATTATCTGAAAGTGAAAAGTCTGAAAGTATTTTTAATCCGTAATCAGGCCTCACTGGTATCTGCCAGTTATCGCGTCCTTCCCTCCTCCTGCGCAACTGTTCAGCGATAACAGCCTTCAATATAATGCGGATGGAATATTCAATCCATTTGTTCGAAAAGTACTGATTTGCAGCTAATTAATAATCAATATAAATTACCGCTGATCTTTTGATTATATATGTTATTTATTAGATTTGCCTAACTAAATTACTTAACACAATCACACATGCCACAACAAATTAAACGACTAATCATCGCATTTGCAGTATTTCTGTTACTTTTTTTGGTATTGCGACAGGTATTAAGACCAGATTCGTTTGGTGAACTGGGCCATTTTCGTGCAAAAGCTATTCCTGAGAATATGAAAAGGGAGATGCATTATACAATTGCCGATAGCTGCACGAAGTGCCATAAAGAGATACGTGCAGAGAAAGACAAAGGGCTTCATTCCAGGCTAAAGTGTGAAGTATGTCATGGGCCAGGTCTGAATCACGCCACTTATGCAGGTCAGTTTAAAAAAGGGGAATTACCCGATTCCCTAAAGCTTTATAAACCTGTTGAACGAAAGGACTGTGCCATTTGCCATCAGTTAAATGCTGCACGGATAAAGATTCAGTTTGATACAATCAATACTACCATGGTTCATCAGATTGATCCGTTGAAACACAACCCAGGAGATACCGATACCAAAGAAGTTTTTAAATGTATTGATTGTCATAATCCTCATCAGCCCTAACAGCGTGACGAATGAACAGTTACCTGTCGGAGATGAGCATTTAATTAAATCATTCCGGTAAAACGGAATACATCACAGTCAAAAAAATATTCAGATATGAAAAAAGATAATAACACATTAACCAGACGTGATTTCTTCAAAGCGGGAACGATCCTTGCCGGAGGTGTTACGGTTACTGCTGCCCTTGCACCTTATGACGGTTTACTCTTTGCCGCTGAGGCCCCCAATGCAAAAGGGATCTGGTACGGAATCGGTATTGATATCAACAAGTGTATAGGTTGCGGCAAATGTGCCAATGCCTGTAAAGAAGAAAATAATGTTCCGAAAGCGCCATTTTATTTCCGGTCATGGGTGGAACAATACACGATCAAAAATGACGGCACAATAGTCGTTGAATCACCGAATGGCGGTATTGACGGATTTAAACAGACGGTTCCTGACAAGGATATTTTCAAATCTTTCTTTGTTCCCAAGATGTGTAACCATTGTGCCAAATCACCCTGCACTCAGGTTTGTCCTGTTGGAGCAACCTTCGAAACAGAAGAGGGGATCGTCCTGGTTGATGAGAATTATTGTATCGGTTGCAGGTACTGTGTTCAGGCTTGTCCATACGGATGCAGGTATATTCATCCCGAAAAGGGAACTGTCGACAAATGTACGTTGTGTTTCCATCGTCTGAAAAAAGGTTTAAAACCAGCATGTTTCGAAATGTGCCCAACAGAAGCGAGGATTTTTGGTGATCTGAACGATCCGGGAAGCAAGATCAATTACTTCCTTAAAAATCATACTTGCATGGTGATTAAACCAAATTTAAATACAGGTTCAAAATTATTCTATAACGCATTAAGCTCGGAGGTAAGATAATATGGAACAACATCTTCAAGATCTATATGAAGTTCTTTCAAAGGTTGACGGATACGTTTATCCAAACGAAATTGAACTTAACTGGAGTATCCTGATCGTCCTTTATCCCTATATTACAGGATTGGTGGCAGGGGCTTTTATCCTGGCTTCGCTGGAACGAATATTTAAAATCCGAATACTCAAACCTACCTATGGAATTGCTTTGTTAACAGCATTTTCGTTCATGCTCGTCGCAACCATGCCACTGGTGAGTCATCTTGGCAAACCGCTGAGAGCCTATGAAATTATGATCACCCCCCATTCCAGCTCTGCAATGGCAATTTTCGGATTTGTCTATTTGTGGTATCTGATGGTGGTCCTTTTCCTTGAAATCTGGTTTGATTATCGGCGCGACATGGTCATCTGGGCCAATGAAACAACCGGGGTCAAACGATTTCTTTATAAATTACTGTCACTATGGACTACAGACATATCACCCAAAGCGGTAGCGCTTGATAATAAAGTCGGTTACATTGTCACTGTGATTGGGGTGCCCTCTGCATTCCTGCTACACGGTTATGTAGGTTTCATCTTCGGATCAATAAAGGCAAATCCCTGGTGGTCGACCGTTTTAATGCCGGTAATTTTTCTCTTTTCTGCAATGGTTTCAGGTATCGCCCTGGTCATGCTCATATATATTCTGTTATCCAAAATCCGCAAGCAGGTGATCGATATGAATTGTCTTGACACCATTGCAAAATATCTTTTCTATATCCTTATAATCGATTTCACCCTTGAAGGTCTGGACCAGATTCATCGGATTTATGTTGCTGAAGAATCGTTTGAGGCATTGCATAAACTCGTGTTTGGACAGCTTTTCTTTACCCTGTTTATTGTGCAGGGATTTTTTGGGACAATTATCCCATTGGTTACTATGGGTACGCTTCAGTTTTATAAGCCGAATGAGTCAATAAGAAAAATGATTTATATGATTCTTCCTGTACTAATTCTAATAGGGATATTCTTTATGCGCTGGAATGTGGTTATTGGCGGACAATTGTTCTCAAAGAGTTTTTACGGATATACTACGTATAAAATCGGAATGATTGGAATGGAGGGCTACTTAATGGCTGCGGTGTGGCTGATCGTTCCATTCATCATATTGTCGTTTTTATTATGGCTGTTACCACCCTGGAAAAAGATTGAAACAGATCACGATATGTAGGAGGATTTATTATGAATGATGATGCTGTTAATAAAACTGATATTGCCAGGATTCTAAGCCGTCTCGATTCACTGGAAGATCGGATTGCCCATCTTGAATCTGGTAATGAACAAGTCAGGATTCGCCCAAACATCACTGATGAGCAAAACGACGATGCAGATGTTGAGTTTTCTGATTTAAACATCTCGATAAGTTCAATTTTTGAAACCAGGCTTGGGGAATATGGTTTAGCATGGCTTGGAAATATTGTACTGTTTTTTGCAATCGCTTTTCTTTGGCAATATTTTAACGATGCCGGTCAGCCCGGGATTTCGCTGATGGTAGGACTGGTTAGTGTCGCAGGTGTTTTTATGATGTCGCGGTATTCCAGGAAAAGTTTTGTGTATTTGTCGTATATGTTTAACCTATTCGGATTCATTATCCTCTACTTTATCCTGTTACGACTTCATTTCTATACGGGCAACCCTTTATTGAACAGTCTGGTTTTCACAACAATATTATTGCTGATCGTAATTGCTGTCCAGTTATATCTGGCATCCCGGGAAAAGCTACCGGTTCTTGCAGGGCAGGCTTTAATAATGGCTCTTATCACTGCCTTTGCAAATTTTAATACCCATGCATTCTTTCTGATTTCGGTTTTGACCATTGGTTTGACCGTGTATCTTTTCTGGAAGTTCAATTGGTGGAAACCAATGATATTCATCCTGTTTATGGTCTACATCAGTTATCTTGTCTGGATATTTAAAGATCATCTGCCAGAAATAAAAGGGACCAATGATTTGACTTTTTACTTTGCATTTATCTATATCTCCGTCACCACTGCAATTTATTCGCTGGTCGCTTTCCGAAAACCGGATAATTCCTTTCCTGAGGGTACAATTCTTTCCACAATCCTACTTTCAGGTATGGCATATTCTCTTTTAATGCTGGTACTGGTTGTCCTGCACTTTTCAAAGGCATATGTATCATTGTTTACAATAATATCGGTATACTGCATTGCATATTCCATATTGCTGAAGCTTTATTCCCCCTGGAAATATACTCCGGCCCTGTTTGCTTTATTTGGGTTTGTGGCCATTAGTGTGACCATTTATGGCATCTATCAGTTACCTGATTCATTTTTTCTGCTCGTTTGTCAAAGTTTCCTTGTGTTGGTTCTGGCCCTTTGGTACAGATCTCATATCATAACATTGATCAATACCTTCTTGCTTTTATTCCTCGCACTGGTCTATTACTCCATTTCAGGGGAACTAAACCTGGTTAACTTCTCAATACCTGTGGTTGCCTTCCTTTCCGCCAGGATTATTAACTGGCAGAAGGAACGATTAAATATTAAAACAGACTTTATACGGAATATCTATTTGCTGACACTGTTTTTCTCAATGCTTTATGCCACCTATAAAGGCTTACCAGGACATTATATCACCGTAGTATGGCTTGTTATTTCAGGTATCTATTTTGGATTGAGCATTCTGTTAAAGAGTATTAAATACCGTTGGATGGGGATGGCCAATCTGATTGTTTCTGCTTTCTATCTATTTCTGGTCGATATGGCTAAATCGGATTTGATATTCAGAATTCTGGCCTTTCTCGCGTTTGCAATTATCTCCATTGGTATCTCAACCTATTACGTGAGAAAATTAAAGCAGAAAGATGGTGATCACCCTGAGGAATAACTCTATATATTGATCGTTGTGATTTCTTGAAATTAATTTCACCCTTTAAAGACAAAGGTCCGTCAGGTTTAATGACTAAAACCTAACGAACCTTTTTATTTGTTGATTTAATAATTATCAATTATTTACAGTTGCCTAATCCTGATCACTGAAAAAGAGTAGGGTGAAAGTATCTGCTTAACCGTTTTCCCTTTTAACAATACTTCCTGCACAACAGGTATTAATAGATCAGGCTTTTCAAGAGAGTTTGAAATGGTAAGATCTGCGCTTTGCAGAACGATCATTTTAGCTTTGGAGGAGAGCTTTTTTGCACCTTCAAGAACAATATTTGCAGTTAGGGCCTGTCCGCCTGAATTAACCAGTTTCAGGATAAATTCATTTGATTGCTTGTCAAAAACAGCTGAAGCATAAAGTCCATCCTGCCCTGTAAGTGGTTTGTCAGCAAGCAGCATTGGCAGTACCGCTGTTCCCCTGTTATTTGAGTATAATTTTTGAACGTAATAATTTACTGTGCCGTACGACCGGAGGTTATCAAACCAGATCAGGTCAGGAGTCCATTGCCAGCCATCAATATGGGCAAAAAGCGGGGCATAGGAGCAAAGCTGAACAACATCTGCATTGCGTTCCAATCCGGTCATAAAAGCGGCCTCGGAAAGTGCGCACTTCCAGTTGTTATGCGTTTCGGGAGTACCAGTTTTATTTCCATGGGCCGCATACTCACCGGCAAAAATTTTGAAACTGTTCCTGTCGTAATTATCGTAGCGGGCAGCATTTTTAAGAAACCAGTCGGGATTGGCATAATAGTGCTCGTCAACAATCTGCGCATTTAGCTTTTTAAGTTCCCTGGCAGCAAAATCGAAATCCCTTCCCAAAGGGGCAGGACCGGTTCCAGAAACAATTTTAATGGAAGGATATTTACCATGAATGGCTTCTGCGAATAGTTTATATCGTTCAATATATTGCATACCCCATTGTTCATTTCCGACACCAATCATTTTCAGATTAAACGGAGCAGGATGCCCCATTTGTGCCCGGATCCTACCCCACTTTGACTCTGCTGTACCATTGGCAAATTCAATCAGATCGAGTGCATCCTGAATATATGGATCAAGCTGATCCAGTGGAACTACTTCCGCCGTATTATACTGACATGCCATACCGCAGCTTAAGATTGGCAGTGGTTCGGCGTCGATATCTTCGGCAAGCTGAAAGTACTCGAAAAAGCCAAGTCCAAACGTTTGGAAATAATCAGGTGTAAGACGATGCTTGAATTCGGTGTTCCATCTGTTGACAATCAATTTCCGCTCTTCGATGTTACCAACTGTTTTTTTCCATTGATAACGGGTTTCAAGTTCCCTCCCTTCGACAACACACCCCCCCGGGAAACGGACAAATCCTGGTTTTAAGTCGGCAAGCAGTTGTACAAGGTCAGCGCGCAATCCACCCGGTCGATTTTTCCAGGTATCATCAGGGAAAAGAGAGATCATATCAAGATCCAAAACCCCATCACCTTCAAACCAGAGGTTAAGCTTCGCTTTTTGCTCCGTGGCGGTGGCAACAAAACTCACCTTGCATTTTCTCCAGCCACCTGATTCAAAAACCAGATTGGCATTCCCGATCATATCTCCTTTCGGATTGACCACTTCAATTCGTAATTTGAGATTACTTCCTTGCGACTGACGCGCCAATACTGAAAAATGGTAAGTCATTCCCTTCTTAATACCCATCCCTCTGAATCCTTCATTGGATAAGCCAAAGGATGGCTCGCCCTGAGGAATGGTAATCCGCACATACCGCGGATTGGAAGGATTAGTTTCACTTTGATTGACGATCATCACACCGGTTGTCGTATCTGGTTTCATGATTCTCCATCCCATAAGCGGTTTGAAGAACTCGAATGACCGGTTTTTGACCAGTTCAGCATAAATGCCGCCATCGGCTGCCAGGTTAATATCTTCAAAAAATATCCCCCACATGGTGGGTTGAATAGGCGCCAAAGGTTTATTGACATTCACAGTTATATTGTGTTCCTGCGAAAAAGCCTGAACCGTAAAGAACAAGCTGAAGAAGATGGCTAATTTGAAGTTGGATGAAAGTCTCATATTGATTGAAAAAGAATTTTCTTAAAATTTAAAGTAATATATAAAAGAGAGATTAGCGCTGGTTTTATTTTTGTGGTATCCAGACCTTCATCTTATTGGCCCCCCTGTTATTCCAGATATAGTAAGGGACAGCAGTAAAGATCTCCTTACCTGATGCTTCATGCGCTGAAATAGTTTCAATACCATTTAATAATCCGGCATTAAAACCTGCACTCAACAAGTTTCCGTCCAACAAGCTAATGGTATCGATACTCTGATTATCAACTCTTTCTATACAATAAACAATTGGTCCCCGTTCGATAGCTACTTTGCCGCTGTCAGCCGAGACCTTACTATTGGCCTGAACACTGTGAATTTTCATCGGGAGCGACAAGGTCACTACGTCGCCTTTTTCCCAGTTACGGTCAATGACAGCATAACCTTTTTCTTTCCTGCATTGAACAGCAACACCATTAATCGTTACAGAAAATGAATCCTTCTGAGCTATAGAATAAGTGTATAAATCACCCGGAACCGGTTGGCTGATAGCCCATCCCGGAATCCGCAGATAAAGGGTGAATTTTTGTGCTTTCCCGGGTGCTACCATAATCTTCACATGACCATCCCAGGGATATTGGGTCTCCTGAGCAATGGTAACCGCCTCTTTTTGATTCAATACGATTTTGGATGAACTTGTCACAAACAAATTCACATACAAGCTATTTTGACCCTGCGCATAAATATATCCCGGGACGGAAGGGAGGAACCGGCACATGTTGGTGGGGCAGCATGAACATCCAAACCATGGCTGACGGTCAAGAGATCCTCCGCTGTTAAATTTATAATTCAGATCACATTCGAGGGGATTAGGATAGAAAAAAGTTTTCCCGTCGAGTCCAATCCCTGAAATCACCCCGTTATACAGGCTACGCTCCAGCACATCAATATATTTTGAATCACCATGAAGCAGAAACATGCGGTAGTTCCAGTAGACATTGGCGATTGCTGCACAGGTTTCATTATAAGCCGTAAGATTTGGCAACTCATAATTTTCGCCAAAGGCTTCTCCCTGATGAAGAGCTCCTATCCCTCCGGTGATGTACAGTTTTTTGGAAACCATATTCTCCCATATCTTATCGATGGCAGATACGTATGCTGCATTCCCGGTAAGTGCGGCAACATCCGCAACTCCAGAATAGAGGTATCCGCCCCTGACTGCATGACCAACCGCCTCATCCTGCTGAACAACAGGCCTATGATCTTGCGAGTAAGCCTTTTTAGGATCGTGTTCTTTTCCCCTGCAATCAATAAAATATTTTGCCAGATTGAGGTACTTTGTCTCACCAGTAATTCGGAAGAGTTTGACCAGTCCCATTTCCACGATCTCGTGCCCGGGGGCATCATCCCTTTTTCCTGGCGTAAAAACCTGGGTGAGCAGATCAGCATTCTTCAGTGCAATATTGAGAAAATTTCGTTTCCCGGTAGACTGATAATGAGCAGCTGCAGCTTCGAAGAGATGTCCGGAGTTATAGAGTTCGTGACTCAATACGGATTCGTTTACCCAGCGATCGTTACCTGACCATTTGTGCGGATGGTGCGGATCGATGGTGCGGGCGGTGTACAAATAGCCATCAGACTCCTGCGCCTTTCCAATTATAGTAATCAGGCTATCAACATACCTACCAAGTTTGGGATCGGGATGAACGCTTAAAGAATAAGAAGCCCCCTCAATAATTTTGTAAATATCGGTATCGTCAAAGGGATACTCTGTTCCGAATTTCCCCTCTTTTTTGGCAGCTTTCACAAAATTTTCAACCCTTCCCGTTTCCTCACATTTGGCAAATGAAGCCGGGATAGTTACGGTGCGGTTCGTTTCAATTTTAGGGAGCCAGAACCGGTCACTTATCGTAACTTTATTGAAAGGAACACCCTGGATTTGGTAGTCAGCTTTCTGCTCAGGATTTCTTCCGACTGCCATAGATGCACTCAGAAATAGTAGAAATAGTAATCTTATCTTCATAAATCAATATTTAAAACTATTTCAAATTTACGATTAATTCTTTTATTCATAAGACAGGATTAAATAAGTTAGATTTAATCATCAGACAGGCTCCACCTCCGGCAGCAAGTTTAACATGTACTTTATCGATTGATTTTAGTATTTTCTTCTCTGTTTTCTGCACTTCACGGTTAGACAGATAATGGGCATTGTCACCATCTTGTATGATGGTTACTTCATATTTCCCTGTCTTTAAAAAACTTAATGGAATATCGAGTTCCCTGGGCAATTCGTTGGTTACCGCCCCAACAAGCCAGTTCCCATCGGATGCCTGCCGGGCCATGACGATGTACTGACCAATTTCACCTGAAAGTGTTTTACTCTCCTGCCATGGCATTTTTTGTGCCGCGATAAATCGTAACAAATCGGGATATCTCCTGTAATCTTCCGGAATATCGGGTAAGATTGTTGCTCCTGAAAAGACAATCAGCGTTCGTGCTGCCTCCGAAACCAATGTTGATGGAACTGGTTGATTTTCATCTATGCGAGAAGTCTTGCCTTTCCGCAGATCGAACATTCCGTTGTTCATATCGATTGGTCCGGCGACCATATTTACAAAGACGGTGGTAACAAATGTAGAGGGTACGAAAACGCGGTGTGCATCGAGTTGCGAATGGCAATATTCACGGGTAACTGCATTTGGAAAAGTTCGCATTTGACCATATGGATGGACTGGTCCGTCGTGAAAATCGCAAAGCAGATGATTTTGAGCACAAAGCATGGTGATTTTGCGTGTCCATCCGTTTTTTTCAACAGGTGTGCCATTCATAAAACCATATTTAATCCCCGCTGCGCCCCATTCGCTGTATTGTTTCAAAGTTTGTTCAATAGGATATTTACGGCCACCCACATCGTTAAGATAAAGCCAGATACCAATGCCTTTTGATTTCCCATATTTTAAAAGTTTCATCACATCGGCGGCCTTATCACCTTTAACCGGATCAGAATTGGCTTCATGTTCTGGTCCATACCAGTTGGCATCGAGAACAAGATACCGGATGTTGTTCTCGGCGGCAAAGTCAACCATCCGGACCCATGAAGGATAGCTCATCGAATAAGTGAATCCGTCAATTTGCGCACCATTGATACGCCAGTCCCAAACGGCAACACCAGGTTTTACCCATGAAAAATCACCTTGCGGTTCAGGATTCAACAGTTCAATCAAGTGGGAGTCAACCAATGTGCCTGGCGTTTTCCCGAACAGGATCACCCTCCATGCAGAATGATAACCTGCTTCAAGTTTGCCAGTAACAGAAATAACAGAAAAAGAGGTCTCCCCTTTTTTCGACTCAAGAACCAATGGATCGCCGGTTGTAAGATCGGCTTCGTGAATGGCAAGATAAGCACCTTCAGCTGCTTTGATGGTCATCACGGGCAACCGCTTCCCATTCGTTTCCGACAGCTTTTCAGGACCCAGGTTTTCGTGCTCGCCATTATAAAACCATGCGGTGTAGTCACCTGCAAAATTGTACCTCGTCAGTTCGGCAGAAGCTGCTGACCAGATTTTTACCTCTGTGGGAATGGAATAACGGAAGGCCACTCCATCATCATATGCCCGTGCTTCAAGACGTAAAGAATTAAGAACATCGGCATCGGCGCCTTTCAAATCGAGGCATAACTCATTATACTGATCGGGAACAACTGCTCGCTTACCCCAAATGGGTTTCCAGACAGAATTAACCGACTTTTGTGTCGATTTATTTAGAAGCCAGCCTTGCGAAGGGATCGTCTTATGGTTATTAACGACATACCCCAAAGGTGAGTCGTTAATGAATTGTCTGACACCAGCTTTAAACGAATAGCTCAGACGGCCATCTTTTGAAAATTGAATGGTTAAACGGAGCTTACCGTTTGGTGACAGGAGTGATTTGATTTCCCCGGCAGACAGATTTTGGAAGGAATTCAAAAGGAAAAAAAAAAGAAAAGTAATGAGTAATTTTTTCATATTTAATTAATTAGTTCTCCTGCTACAAATATGGCACCTACAAACCAGTAATTGCCTTCATACTTTTTTGGATTTTTATCAAAATCGGCTCTGTTTTGCTCAAAAAGGATGTTCCGTTTATCAGGCTTTTCAGTCAATATCTTGATTTTCAGCTCATGTATTTTTGTTGGATCCTGATTAAACGCCGCTTTTGTAATAGCCAGCCTCCGATAGGTACAATATCCGTCAATTCGGTTCACATATGAAATTTGACCATCTATGGTAATTTCGAGCCGGCAACCATCAGGCCCCAATAAATCATATATTTCAACTGCCTCACCTTTAAACTGAAGAGTAAGTGTTGCCCCTGCGGCTCCTCTCCAAAAAGAGGAGACCCTGTTGGCAAAAGGGTTCACCACTTCATCGTTCTGAGGCAATTTCATCCATTCCCCTTCCAGTTTAGCTTTATCCGGATCGATCGTTATCGTATTCTCATAATTATTTGGATTAAAAGGACCGTTAAGATGGTGTGACCTGCTTTTTTTTGAAGCACTCCTGATAAGTGGGAGGGACCGTTCAATTGCCTCCATATAAAGTTGGTGACCGGTATTGATGTAAGGATGCACACCATCACCGGAAAAATGGATTTTACCTTCGGCAGAAAGGGGTAGCTTATCGCTTTGATTTAATTCGTCACCTGATACTCTTTCCAATTTCACCTCAGGCGCTTTCATGATCAGCTTCCCCACCTTTTCCAGATGAACGGCTTCCAATCCGAGATGAATTGAAGGTATTGCGTAAAAGTCAGCAATCACTTCCATCGTCGCCGCCGAGCGGTTTAATTTTCCAATTTTCAGATCCTGAAAAAGGGGACTATCGGTAAAAGTATAAACAAAACAAATATCGCATTTCGGAAATGCTTTCCATGTCTTGCGAACAATTCCCTCCATTGATTTCGCAATCTCTACAGGATCTGAGTTGGAATCGTTCACGGCAAACTCTACGAACATCAAATCGGGTTGTTTGGATAAAACATCATGATCGATACGCAGTACCCCAAGGTCGGAACCAGTTCCTCCAATGGCTGCATTTATTTCGGAAAATTTGCAATTTGGGTAAGTCTTTTTAAAGTAACCAAGACTTTTCACCCGCCATCCTGCTTGCGCGGTGATACTTCCGCCAAGGTAGGCTATCCTGATCTCTTCCCCTTTTCTGATCTTCCTGAAGAAATGAGGAAGACCTTCTCGTGCTGTGCATTCCAATGCGTCTCTCACCGGAGGAAAATCCGAGATCAATGGGGCAGATTTTAAAGCTACCGAATTAATTAAAATACTAAATATAAAAATAATAGACCATAAAGTCAACTTATCTGAAAATTTATTCCGTATCATTTGATTTCTATTTTCATAATCGTGATTTTCCTTTTGCGTTCTGATTAAGAATCATAATCATTTGTGGGATGATTGATGCCGCGAAATTCGCATGCCCTCTGTCATTTGGATGTAGGCTCCCCATAAAATGAGTTTTCTCCTCAAGTGTTCCGGCCACACCTTGTCCCAGATCGATGATTGCGATCTTTTTATCTTTTGGATGATCCTTTTTGTGAATTTCGACTGCTTTCTTCAATTCACTTGCAAAGTATTGACCAAATGGAATGATAATGATAATTTGGGCGGAAGGGGAACTCTTGCGCAGCGAAGCAAGACTCTGGACCATACTTGCAAATGTATCATCCGGATTGGAATGGTGCAGGTTATCATTGGTGCCATAATTAATCATGATCAACCCGGGCTCCTGTCCGGTTTGCCCATAAGCACTTATATTTCCCCGTGAATCAAGCAGGGAATTATTCCCGTCTATTTTATTCCATCGGCTCGCCGAATCGTCGTATTCGCCACCAGATCCATTATTGGAATTCCTGATAAAATAATAACCAGGAACATCACCAGGCGGAACATCACCCTTGTTAATCCAGCCACTCCAACCGCATGCACTAATACAGTATTCATATCCCATGGTCCGCAGCGCCTCTCCCACCAGGTAAGAATATCCTGACAAACCGCTCGCTCCATTACCTTCGGTGATGCTGTCTCCGATAATCATTGCCCATATTGACCCTGATACATCCGAAGAGGGTCTACTCTCCGGATCGAGCTTCAATCCGGTAACACGGAGCACATTCTGACCACTTTTACCATTCCCGCCCCACCGTTCTTTCTGAACAGAACCTTGCAAAAAATAAACTCTTAGTTCATGTTTCCCAATTCCTGATACTTCATCAATTACAATTTCATTTGTTACAGGGACCGGTGATTTCCAAACCCCATCAACAGCATAGGCAACCATAGGCTTAAAATCGGGAGTATAACCACATGTGTCAAACAATATTCTGGCGAATGACTTTGAATTTTTGGTTTCCCAGGCTACACAAAAATAGGCGCCCGGATTCCATGTCTGGCGAAAACCATCTCCACTCCTCCCCTTGTTGCCTGTCCAGTTACCCGGAGAAAACATAAAAGCCTTCGAACTCACGGGTATTGTTATCCATTTCTGGTCAACGGATGGATTTGCACTATTAAGTTGAAAATCTGCGGCAGTTGATGAGAATACAAATCCAAGTAATAAAATACAAATATTAATGGAGAACGATATTTTAGTCATTTTTGCAGTTATTATGTTGATAATTATAACGAAAAATTGCATAATTTAAAGGTTTATAATCTTTATAATGACAATTTACTGCCAATTTAAATCAATTTCAAATAATAAATGAAGAAAATCTTAACAATTAATATCAAGTTATTTACAAAGCCGATAAACTTCACTTCCTGCCAGAAGAAAGCAACCTAACCCGTAATCCTCAAAATTCGGAACACGATCATATCCTGTTGGCTGGCTGTCAGATGGCTGCTTTCCGGTTCCCTGCACATAACCTAAAAATCCGTTTGGATGAACCGATTCCTTTGACATGGCATTCCACGCTTTTTTTATCACCGGGAGATATTTCTTCTTGCTCAGCACTCCATGATTTACCCCCCAGGCCATTCCGTAGGTAAAAAGAGCAGTTCCTGTCAGTTCTTTTCCTCCAAAATTATTCGGATCGTGAAGGCACGCATTCCAGAAACCATCTTCCCGCTGAACCGGGATCAGGGCTTCAACCATTTGTACCAAAGTTTTCTGATATTCTTCACGATGAGGGGCATCCTTGGGCAAAATATCCAGAACACGAACCAGGGCGGCCACCACCCACCCATTTCCGCGCGACCAGTAACAATCTTCACCGTTGGGTTCTTTGTAGGGTGGAACAAAATCTTTGTCGCGCCACCATAAATTGTCTTTCGGATTATACAATCCGTTTACACCGAGTACAGTTTTGCTGACCATATACATCTCATACATCCTTTCCAGATAGCGGTTATCATTGTATAAAACTCCAAGTTGTGCAAAAACCGGCATTCCCATCTGCAGGGCATCAATCCAGGTCCAGTCATCCGTTTTTGACGTTTCAAGCATGAGGTCAATGGAAGCCTTCAGATCTTTTATCCGCTCCGGTCTTTTATCGATCATATATAAATCGACATAAGTCTGACCGCAACAATGATTATCGGCATTTCGGGTCTGAATCCCATTGTTCAGGCCCCACTGGTGCGATTCTCCCCAACTTACGGCGTAATCGTAATAGGTTTTATCGGGATTGGTCCGGTATAAAGCCATCAACCCCTCGTAATATACAGCCCTTGTCCAGATGTGGCTTGGACGGGTTTTGTCAGTTACAATAACCGTTCCCGGATCGGGCCACTTGTTCATAAAATAAGCGTTGGTCAATACCATTTTGGCAAGCACATCCTTTTTGGAAGGGAGCCTTTGTGCATTGATTACACTAGTCTGCATAAAGAACAGGGTAATCAGCATCAGTGTGTTTCGGTAGTTCATCTGTAAATAATTTGTTTTATTTTTTATGTTTGAAATTATAGTTTAATTTCCATCCGGCTTCACCAGATTAACCGACGGACTTTCGTACCAGCGAAACTTATTCACATCATCAGGATGTGCGGGATCAAAAGCGCGAGTTTTGTCATTCAGAAATTTTGCCAGCTCAGGATTATTTAGCCGGATACTCTCAACGATACATTTAGCCAGTTCGTAAGCGCCATAAGGGTTAAAATGGGTATCATCAGCCAGCGGTTTATCCTGTCCGGGATAGCTGTTCGCCGGATAATGGACGAATGCCTTCTTTGAATTTTCGGGTCCCATTGCCTCATAAAATTGTTTGCTCATCGCATTCAGGTCAATCAGCGGAACTTTTTCTTCCTGAGCCGTTTGGCGCATCGCCTCCGGAAAGTTTTCCAGGGTATTGATGATCTTCCCGGCTTCATCGAAGCGACGGCGGTGCATGGAAGTGACCAAAACAGGTTTTCCCCCTTTCTTACGCGCTTCGGCGATAAAATATTTTAGTTCATCTTTATATGTTGTGAACGGATCGAGGTGGTTACCTCCCGGTTTCTGGTCATTATGGGCAAACTCGATAAAGAGGTAATCACCGGTTTTCATCTTGCTCAGTAATTTTTGGAGCCGATTTTCCCGTTTGAAGGCCAACAAGGTTTCGCCCGATTCGGCATAATTGGCCACCACAATTTCAGGTTTCAGAAAACGGGGGAACATTTGTCCCCAGGAGGCCCATGGCTCGTATTCCTGATCAGTGACAGTGGAGTTTCCTGCCAGAAAGATCACAGGAAGCTGATCTGCCGCTTTAATCTCAATGGCTGCAACACATGGGTATTCCCCGTTAAATTCAAGGGTCAGTTTGTTGTCCCAGTTAAGGTAATTGATCTCACGTTCTTTTAGTCTGATCTGCTCATTATCATTGATTTTAGGTGTCCTGACATCCACAATAATTGTTTTCTTAACGACATCCCCATTTTTCGTTTGAATGTTTTCGAGCATCAGACGACGTGATTCTCCCTTTACTGTTGTTGAAGATCCTTCCTTCGCCCCGCCAAGCGTCAGGGTTACCTGATAAATACCTTCGGGAAGGTTTACTATAAAATAAAATGGTTTCTTGCTGCTGAGAAAGTCTCCGGTGAGGGGATCTTTTGATCCGTTTAACCCAGAATTCATCTCCCCCGATGCAATTATTCCAAACCTTTTCTGAGGTGAATAGCGCGATTCCGGAGTGATCTGTTCATACCCATCTTGAATGGCTGAGGAGCCAAAATAAAAGTTCCGGATTTTGGTTGGGTTATCCTTTTCGACGTAAAGCTGTAAAGCGCTGTCGTTGATCTCAATTTTGTGAGATTTCAACATCCGGATCATCTCTGATCCGGCAAGTAAAACAGGTCCATAAC
>Ga0118677_10005496_pt1 | contig 22114 bp, 19 predicted proteins | sample AliMusrvi5mmetaG_FD_86154 | JGI IMG/M metagenome (GOLD analysis project Ga0118677, IMG submission 86154)
CGGTCGAACCGCCCGCTGCCGGAGGGGCGTCGCCCCAGTCGGAAGCGACCAAGGCCGGGCAAGTGATGGGCACGCCGCAGTACATGGCGCCGGAACAACGCGACCATCCCTCGGACGTCGATCACCGCGCCGACATCTATTCGCTCGGCGTCGTATTCTACCAGATGCTGACCGGCGAACTGCCCGGCAAGCAACTCGAACCGCCCTCGTCCCGCATGCGCGGGATCGTCATTGATGTCCGCCTCGACGAAGTCGTCTTGCGCGCCTTGGAGAAACAACCCGCCCGCCGGTATCAGCAGGCCAGCGAGGTCAAGACGATTGTCGAAACCATCGCGACTACGCCGCCGCCCAGTGGCGCAGGCGTTCCCACCACGGCGGGGAAATCGTCCACTGAGGCGATGAACGCGGCGCGGCGAATGGTCGCCGCACCCGCAACCGGCTTGTTGGTCGTCGGCTGCCTGAATCTGCTGTTGACTGGCATTACCGTCCTTTTGTTCCTCTCCGTGCGTGCCACCGGTAGCGGTCAGACCGCGCCGCACCCGGCGATGGTGGTATCGCATGTTCTTCTTCTGCCGGCGATTCTGTATTTCATCACAACACTTCTATTAATCACGGGGACGGCGCAAATGCGCCAACTGCGAAACTATGGCATGGCGGTTACCACCTGCATTCTGGCGATGATCACGCCGCCCGGCTTGGTGGTGGGACTGCCGTTTGGCATCTGGGCGCTGGTCGTCCTCGAACGGCGTCAGGTACGTGCGGCCTTCGAGGAAGCCAAACCACCGGGGAGACAGACTTGGCCACGCAGGAAATTGATTAAGGTCGGCTCGTGGTTACTTGGCATGGCCTGCTTAATTGTTCTCGGCGCGGGCCTCGTTTGTCTGGCGTGGCCCAAGTCCTATCGAGTCGAGAGCGTCGTTCCGGTTCGCGGATCGCCGGCGGTTCGCGCGGAAGCCATCCAAGCGGCGCTCAAAGGCACCGCCGGACAGAAGTTTTTTTCGCTTGAAGTCCGGGAGATCGGTGGCGCCAATCTGATCGAAATCACCGGTTCGGCGAAGAATCCCCAAGCTGCCGCTGACGCGGTGAACGCGGCGGTTGATCGTGCCTGCGCCAGCATCAAAAACAGGACTGGGATGACTGTTCAGATTCTGAAAAGAACGGAGCCACCCGCTACTTACGCACGGCCAAACGGCGCGGGCATCATGGGCATTACCTTATTTTTCCTTATGCCCCCGCTTGCTATGCCGGGAATCGTTTTGCTCATCGCCGGCCTCCTGAGGCGGAGTGATAGGACTCAAAACGGGAAGACTCCACCATCTCTTCAGCCGGTACCGCCGGTCATGTCCGCCGGTTCCGGCGCACCGGGACAAGGTCGGTCGGTCGGCAAGATGATCGTGATCATTTGCGGCGCTTTACTGCTGGTCGGGTTCGTCGCAGTGGCGGTGCTGATTTCATTTTTCTGGTTTCGGAAATCAGTGTGCCAGCGCGATGAGCAAGTGCACCGGCAATGGGTGGAAGTAACCGAGCGGCCGCAGTTGCGCTTTCTCGCGTGGCAGGACGAATGGAAGACCAACCAACCGGGTGCGGCGCGGCATCTGGATGGTTCGTCAGTCACGGAGGCAAAGGAATTGCAATGGCTGCGCTCGGTTAATTCCGTCGTCATAGATGTCAGCTCGCTCAAGCTCACGCCGGAACCGCGCTTCCTGCACCTGTGGTTTTCGCACCCGCTCTTCGACCGGTCGAGCCTGAACGAGGTCGCGTTTCTGGATGAAGCCGGCAAATCAATCCCCTTGGCGAATGGCTCGGTATCGAGTCAGGCGCGCGGTGCCAACGCGTTTGACAATGGTTTTGGCTGGCTGACCAAGACAGCAAGCCCCGATTTCGGCAATCATCTTCCCGCGCACGTCGGAGTGCAATTGTCTTACACCCTCGGTCCGCTCGAACACACCCAGGACGTTCAAGTCAAACAAAGCGCTTATACGTGGATGGCACTGGAAAGCGGCAGCCGGCTCAGCGCCGTCGGCCAGAACGTGGACGGCAAGGCATTTGTCGCCATTGCCTTGGATGCGGAAAAAATGAAATCACGCAAGTTTGGTGTGATGGCGGTGCTGAAGGACGGGCGTGAACTGATTACCGGCGGCGGTTGGAGTGGCAACTCTGACGAAACCGGCGTGCGGGTGGAAGAGTTTATTTTTGATATTCCGCTGGCCGACGTAGCCAAGTTCATCATTGGCACGCGCCCCATCCGCACGGCGGAATGGAAGAAGGTGATGTTGCCAATGCGCAGTCGAGTAGGTCGCGACTAAGGTATGAAAGCCTATTTCATGCGCATTACTCCGCGTATGGTCGCCGTCGCGCTCGCGTCGCTGCTGAGTGGTGGTTGTGGTCCGGACAGTTACCACTCAGGAGTTACATTTCTTATAATAGCTCTGCCCGCTCCTTTGGCATTCGGGGTTTTTTTAAAGAGATTCAAACCAACCCTTCTCGCATGGCAAAACAAATACAGGATCGCCGAACCATCCGCTGGAGGCAACGCGGCTCCGCCGCGCGCCTCAGCTTGAGCGATAGGCGCATGAAGCGATTTCTCATCATGTTGGTTGTTTCCGGTATTGCCGCATCCGCTCTGTATTACGGGTCGAATGGGATTGGCGGTCACGTTTTTGGAAGGGCATGGCTCAGTCCTACTCGGCATGCGCTTATTGATTGTGGTGTTCCGAGTTGGTTCGTGACCGGTTACATCGCTTTCGCTTTGCTTCGGGTTTATACATGGGTTGTCCTCGCCATCGCCTGCTTCGGCATTGGCATATCGAGAGCTTCGTGGGGCAGGCGGTTTGCCGTCATGCTTGCCGTGTGGCTGACGGTCGTCGAGTTCATTTCCGATTTGTTCTACTGTTTTAATGGCGGAGAGCATGTTCAGTCCTATCACGCTGCCATGCTTTTCCTTTTCTCTTTCCGCATTCGTTTCGTCTCGCTTTGGGGCGTTGCGATTGGGATTGGCGCGTGGTATTTGGGCAAGCTATGCACGCGCCTATCAACGCGGTCGAGCGAACTGCCACCCGCTGGCGCGCTTGTAATTGCCTTCACAACAGCGCTTCTTTGTCATGCCGGGGAGCTATCAAGACCCGCGCTTGACAGAGCCGCACGCGAGGCGATCATCACCGCGGCAAACCAAGCGTTTCAGAAGCACGTGCAAAGCGCTCAAGAAGCACGAAAAGGAACTGAAATCGCAAAGGAATCGTGGGGCGATTCAATTGCGCATCTCAAGCCGCTACGAGTACGAGACGACAGAGCTAATATCTTTATCGTCCTCAAGGAGGATGAAGCAGCAGAAGAGGGTCTGTACGTGTCAATTCCCATTTCGTCTTATGCTCCGGGGATGGACAAGCGGTTTGTGCTATTCGAAACGCTGACGCAACCGGGGGACAAGGCTTTCGGCCAGCTCTACTATTGCAAACTCCGGAAGGCCCAACCAAGCGAGCCACCGAATGCAGCTCCGCCGCATCGGTGAGCTATGATCGTTCCCATGCGTATCACACGACATTTAGTTTGCGCAGGATTGCTGTGCGTTCTGATTTGTTTCACTGCGTGGAAGATGTACGAGCTGATGATCCTGCACATTTTCGCGCATCGGGATACCGGCTATTCAGTTGCGGAGCGTCAGCGAGCTATTCTCTTGGACCGGATCATGGGCTTCTATTATATCCCAACTGTGGTTTTTAGATTTCCAGGCTTGAATAATCCAAAGCTATTTCAAACTGTGCTTTCATACCCACGCGCCTTTTTTATTTCGATGGCCGTACTTTGGGGCGGCGCTCTTTACGGTAGTGGATTTTTATTATTCACTTTCTATCGTTGGATGAAACGCCGAACCAGACACTGCTCTCCACCGTCTCTGCGCGCCAAGTGATTATGAAGAAGTTAATCATAACGATTATTATAATAATGCTAGTGGGTTATTTTTTATGTGCCCCTTTGGAGTCTCTCCTACATTATGAACGCATGTACTGCGCTAAGGTTTCTAAGGAACGTCGTGGTTGGTTTCCGAAAATAATGGTTGCCTACTTTTCTTTTCGTGGAAAAAATGGCCGACTGAAATTAGCGGTGGAGTTTGATGATGTTGCGCGGGTAAAGCAGGCTCTAAACGAAGGAGCTAACCCTGATGGTCAGGTTGAACGCGAAGGTGATACCCTTCTTTTGGATGTATTATGTATTGGAGGGTTGTCTAATCGTTATGAAATCGCCAAGCTTCTGTTAGAGCATGGCGCAGATCCAAATTTAAAAGATGACGAGGGCACTACTGCATTAATGGCGGCAATGCGCGACTTATCCAGTAAACTGCCATTACTTTTATTGCAGCATGGTGCCGACCCAAATTTGAAAGACAACAAGGGGATGACTGTTCTTATGCACGCGACAGGGTGTGCCAGCGTTGAAACAATCCAGCTTTTATTACAATCTGGAGCCAAGGTCGGTGATGTAAATAGCAAAGGGAAAACGGCATTAGACCTCGCAAAAGAATACAACCACAAAAAAGTAGCTGATCTGCTTGAAAAAGCCATGTCTCAATCCGCGACGAACAGCCCCGTCCACCCCAACCCGGTTGGTTTAGGCCGGTAACTTTGGGCGTTGAGATATGACGAATAAGGCCGAATACTAATGTTAGGTCAATAATATGAAGATCGCTACACGTTTATTATTTCCTCTTGTTCTACTTATTTGCAGTTGCACAAAGAGTGAATTATCATCGAAGGATTTGATTTACTCAGCAGTATCTCAGATACCTGTCTACCACGAAGGATGGATGATTGCGAGTTCTGGAGGTTCAGCATCAGACGGAGGGTGCGTGATGTCACGTTTGACTTTAAAAGGCTCAGATCGCATAAAAGCCCTGACTGAATTAAAAGGAATTATCAAAGAGAGCCTGACAAAAGCACATTTTACCGTTGAAGACGGAAGTTCTGGAGGTGGTGGCGAGGCCTCGTATTTTTCTTTTCGTATCAACTCACAAAATATCGTTGGCACTTTGACAGTATCATCAGATCAGACCTCTCCATCTGATATTTTGATCACTATGGCCATAGCCCAAATCCAAAAACGATGAGACCTAACCAGACGCTGCACACCAACGGCTCTCCGCGCGGGTTGTTTAAAAGCGCGGTCATAGCTTCACCGACTCAGTCACGGATGCTGCTTGCGCAGCCTCCGCGCCTTCGCCTTGCTCCGTTTTGCTGCCATCCACCGCTGACAGAGAGCCGTGGGTGAGCTTGGCGTAGACGGAGGAAAAATATGGAACAGCAAACGATGAAACAGCAGACATCGAGATTAGCGATAGCGTCGTTGGTGTTGTCTTGCCTGTCGATTTTCCTCGGACCATTTGGATGCGTACCGGGGGTTATCTGTGGTCATGTGGGGCTGTCGCGGATTTCACGCAACGCCGGTCTGGGTGGTCGAGGCTTGGCTCTGGCAGGTGTCATCGTTGGATATGTATTCCTTGCCTCGAGCGTCATTACGCTCCTCCTCTTCATTTTAGTGGGACACGCTCCCGATGTCGACCCAAACGAAAGTATCGCTATCGACACAAAAGCAATCGAACTGAATCCAAACGATTTCAATGCCTACAAAAATCGTGGTTTCTCCAAGAGGATTAAGGGCGATATGGATGGTGCCATTGCCGACTTCACAAAAGCCATTGAATTGAATCCGAAAACCGACACCTGGACCTACCTTTACCGTGGCGATGCCAAAAAACAAAAGGGCGATCAGTACGGTGCCATCGCTGACTACTCGACAGTCATTGAACTCAATCCGAAAGATGCCCAAACTTATATTTCCCGTGGTAATGCCAAAAAGATGAAGCACGATCTGGATGGAGCCATCGCTGATTTCACGACAGCCATCGAACTGGATCCGAAAAACACCGAAGCTTACTACAGCCGTGGTCTTCTCAAGCAACTCCTGTTAGGCGATCTGGACGGTGCAATTACAGACTTCACGAAAGCTGCTGAAATCAACCCGAAAGACACTCAAGCCTACATTTTCCGTGGCGATGCCAAAAAAATGAAACACGATCTGGATGGGGCCATCGCTGATTTCACGAAAGCCATTGAGCTGAATCCGAAATTCTCTCGAGCCTACGATGACCGTGGACTTGCCAAAAAAGACAAAGGGGACATGGATGAAGCCATCGCTGATTTCACGAAAGCCATCAAACTTAGCTCGAACGACGCCAAAGCCTACCGCCTCCGTGGCGAGGCCAAGAAAGCCAAAGGCGATTTGGCTGGAGCGGATGCGGATTTCGCTCAAGCCAAGAAACTTAACCGGCACTGAGAAATGAGAGCCGAGTTCCAACGTATGCTCCGAATCGCGCTTCTTAGCTCTGGTATTGCGTTATTTGTTGCAGGCTGCTTGCTCCTGTTTTTTGGGCTTTTAGGCCAGGGCATCAACGACAGTGAGTGGCGTAACATCTCCAAGACAGGATTGCCCTCAGCCCCAGAAAAGTTTAGTTGGTCGGCGTGGCGTCCCAATGATGGCTCGGTTTATCCATTCCATTCCTTCCAGAGCGAGCAGCTTCCCGACAAGTTGCCGGAGTTTCGCGTCGGTCTCGGCAAGGGCTTTTTGTTCGATTTCATCTTTTATCAGGGGCGTTATTCTCGCGATGGCGCAATGCGAGAGTTCCCCGCGATTGGCCCTGGCTGGGGTGCGCGTTATCATTGTTTATGGGCGTGCTTGTCTCTTGCGCTGGGAGTTAGTCTGCTTTTCATAGCGAGACTCGCGAGGAGGCCTCGTCCACCCCAACCTCGTTAGCTTGGCCGGTAACCTTAGGTGCTAGATGAAGTGATGATGAAGAAGTTAATCATAGCGATAATTATAATAATGCTAATGGGGATTTGGTTGCGCGCCCCGTTGGAGTCTCTCGTACCTTATGAGCGTCTGTGCGCTAAGGTTCCTAAGGAACGGGATGGTCTGATTCGGAAAATAATGGTTGCCTACTTTTCTTTTGGTGGATATCGCCGACTGAACCTAGCGATAGACGATCACGATGTGCCTGGGGTGGAGCAGGCTCTAAAAGAAGGAACTAATCCTGATCAGCAGGTTGAACGCGAAGGTGACACCCTTCTTATCGATGTCTGTATGGGGCATTCGTCTCATAGTTGTGAAATCGCCAAGCTCCTGTTAGAGCATGGTGCCAACCCAAATCGAAAAGATGACGCTGGTTGCACAGCATTGATGTACGCGACCCGCGACTACTCTGGTAAATTGCCATTACTTTTATTGCAACATGGTGCCGACCTAAATCTAAAAGATAACGAAGGAAACACGGCATTGTTTCACGCAGTATTGTTGACCAACGTTAAAACTATCCAGCTTTTGTTACAATCTGGAGCCAAGATCGGTGATGTGAATAGCAGTGGGAGGACGGCATTGGATCTCGCCAAAAGGTACAACCCCAAAAAAACAGTTGATCTGCTTGAAATCGTCCTGTCTCAATCCGCGACAAATAAAAACAATCGGTGACGAACGGATGATCATATGAAAACCTATTTCATACGCATTATTCCACGGATGGTCGCGTGGATTCTCGTGCTCCTTGGTGTTGGGTGGTTCGTTCACGTCAGCCCGAAGACACCACTCGAGTTCCTCGAAGCTGGCTTCCGCGACGGCCATGCCACTCAGAGACGAAGGATGAAGAATTTCCGAACTATTGACGCTACGGCGGCGGATGAGTTTCACAAGTACGAGGAGCTTTCTGTATTCAGCGAACAAATGATGAGGATTGCCCTCATTTACAATATCACGAACAACCCAACCCAAGTCCAAGAAGGGAGGAGCTTCATCATATCAGGCGGCTACTATCCGAGTAAACGGACAGAGGAGTACTTAAAGGCAAATAACGCGGAGTATCGGGCTTTGGTAAACCAATTAGAGGAACTCCGATCTGAAATCAAAACAAACAAAGTGTTAAAATCAAGTCTCAGAGACTTTAATAAAGCCGCAAAAAGCAACGGGACAGATTTCTTCCAAATAGAGCTTGATCGCCCCTTGCTTCGCCACTTTCAAAGCCAGATATTCTGGCGGAAGGAATCCTAATGTTGACTGTCTTGGCCGATGTAGTCTGGCCGGCTCTGTTCCTTGCGGGCCGACTGACCGCATGGTGGTGCATTGTGGTGAGTATCTTGTTGGAAGCGGCAGCGCTTTGGCGATTCGCTCAAGTACAACCGGTGAAAGCACTGCTGGCGTCCATCGTGATGAATACCGTGAGCGCTCTGTGTGGCTCTCTTTTGCTGCCTCTGATTGGTATCCGATGGGAAGTGATTGCGGGACTTACCTATAATGCGTGGTTCCACTGGGGCACATTCAACTGGATCACCCAAGTCGCAACATGGGGTATCGCTGTCTTGCTGTGTACGGGCATCGAACTGTTTGTTCTCTGGCTTGCGTTCTTCATGCCATGGACACGCCGATTAACCGTTGTCATGTTGGCGGCAAACGCGGTCACAGTTGCCTTGGCGTGGGTCACCATGTTGTTAGTCCATCCAAAATGAAAGGGACTAATATCTTTAAGTCCATTGCAATGCTGTCATTTCTAGCGTTGGCCTGTTTCAGCACAGCCGACGAAGTGAAGGCGGAAAAACCATTCAAATACTCCTGTGTCCGGTTTGATCAGCAGGGCAAGGTTGTCTGCGAAGGAACGATCACCGCGAAGCAATTCCATAAGTGGTTTGAGACCATTCCGAAGTTTATGAGTTGTCCTCCCGCTGTGTCTAAAGATGTCGCCGTATTTGGCGTTTTGGTTCTGACAGATGGCGATAAGATTCTCACCATGCCGCTTTATGCGTGGCACGGTAAAGAATACGAAGGTGAGTATTGTCTCTGTCAAAGCTATAGCTTTGGAAGCTCCCCGGCGTTTCTGCCCCCAACGTTTATGATTCGCCCACGTTTTGACGCTTTGCTTGATTCAAAGGGGAATGTGGTGCCTGGAATATGGCATTTGACTTTTGGCGGTCAAACGGCGACTCGGGAAGGTTTTCTTGAAGAGGTAAAACAGCAACTCATTAGAGTCAGTATGGATCCGGGTGAACATTGGTAAATACAGCCACCCTCTACAGAATCACCGGCAGGACGAGATGCGCTCACTTTTGCTAATCGCCGGTGTCAACTCCGTAAACTGTAAAAACTGATCGGCGATTCGATAGCCGCTCCACTGTTCCACCACATTCCCGGTAACCAAACCGCGCCGGCACGTCAGGAAGCCGGCATGAACGAATCAGCCTCTTCACCACAGTCGCTCCCACCGCCCCCGGCAACCAGTCGCGTGGCGACCTCTCCATTACCCGCCATTCCACGCGGGATGGTCTCGCCGGTCTGTCGGATCATCGCCGGTCTCATCCGCCAACACCGGGAGGCGCGCGGGTGGACACCGGACCGGCTGGCGGAGTTGACGGCGCTGTCACGGCAGATGATCAACTTCGTCGAAAACTGCAAGCGGATTCCGTCATTGGACACGTTGGCCCGGATTGGCCGGGCGCTCGGCGTGCCGCTCAGCCGGTTGCTGGCGGAGGCGGAATGTGTTCGGCGGGCGCAGGGGTGCAACTATAGTTGCATTGAATGCCAGCAGCCGGTTGTGATGTAGTGCGCGGCAATCAGTGAAACCCGCAACCCAACCAAAAACCAATGCCAACTGCCATCTACGGAGTTAGTCGCTATGGCGATTCGTCCGCTGTTTATGGCAAGGCAGCTCAAAGGAAACCCATGACGCCCGATAACCTCAGTACGCTCTCGATGACTCCCGCCGACAAGACCGCGCTGCTCGCCGCGATCGCCACCCTCAACGGCTTGGCCGCAACCTATTCGGCCAACATCCCGGCCGGCGATAAGAATACTTACACCATCATCGGCCAGACGCGGGCGGGGATGGATGAAGTCTACCTGCGCAGCATGAACGACAACCCCACGCTCGTTCCGAATTTCGTCCTCATGACCGACGTCATGGTCGATCGGAACTTCCGCCGCGATATCAAAGACATCGTCGCGCCGCTCCAGCGCATCATCGAAGGCCTCGCCGATGCCGAGACGCTGGCCAACTCCGACAACTTCATGGCCTACTCGGCCTATTATAATAACGTCAAGGCCGCCGCGAAACGGGGCGTCCCCGGCGCCGATACCGAACTGGCCAAAATCCAGTCCTTCTTCCCCAGTCCCCGCCGGCAACCGCCCGCCACCAAGACCACAACCAAGCCCAATTCATAAGTTGCGTGATTTCAAGTGATTGAGAATAAACGGGAGGTTTTTGATGGCCAAAAATCAGTCCTCGATGACTGAAAATCAGTCATCAACCCCTGATTTTCAGTCGTCCATGACTGCCAACCAGCCCCCGAGGACTGGCTACCAGTCCTCCAGGACTGCCCGGCAATCCTCGAGGGCTGTCCGGGCATCCTCGACGACTGATTTTCAATCGCAGCCGACTGCCCGGCAGTCCTCCGCGACTGGCCGGCAAGGATCGAGGATTGCCGGTCAGTCCTCGCCGACTGAAGTTCAGTCATTCATAACCGGTAACCGTGAACCAAGGACATAGTCATGCCCATCTTCAATCCCACCGAACCTCACAACGGCATCACTGTCGATGCCGACTTTCTCCGCGACCAATTCAATAGCCTGAAAGGCCAGATTGATGCCATACCGGCCGGCCCGCCGGGGCCGCAGGGGCCGCAAGGCCCGCCCGGCGGTACGAACCCGGAAGCCGACCCGGTCTTCACCGCCAGCGAAGCCGCGCAGCTTGTGCCGGGTGACAAGGCCAAGCTCGATAACGCCGTGCAGCCGGGGAGCAATGTCAGCGCGCTCGTCAATGATGCCAAGTATCTCGTCAATCCCATGTCCACCAATGCGCCGGGGGATATGGTTTATACCATGTGGTCGGACAGTTCGCCCGGTGCGGTCATGAACGCGCGGTTACCGATTGGGACGCCCGGTCAGATTCTCGCAGCCGTGCCCGGCTGGCAGAATGGCACCGGAGTGTTTCCCGGGTGGATTGACCCCGCGTCCATCACGGCCTATTCGCCGGCCAATCCCGGCCATTGGAACGGGACGCCGCCGGTAACGTTGGCTGAGATGGGCGACCGGTTGGCCGCGATGCTCAGCAACAACGGCGCGAATCCGATACCGTAAAGAGACCCTTCGACTTCGCTCAGTGTGACAGGCTTTTCTTGGGGCCGGGTCAGTGGCGGTGTTCGTGGCCGAAACCGGTGCCGGAGACTTGCAAAGACGGTTGATTAGCGAGGCGGAGTGGGATAGGGTGCAAACATGACGAAGTTGCTCGAACAAGTCTTCCAGAAGGCAGCGGCGTTGCCGGAACAGACGCAGGATGCCCTCGCCAAATTTCTGTTGGCGGAGATGGCGGAAGAGGGGGCTTGGGATGCGGCGTTCGCCGGCTCGCAGGATGAACTGGCGCGCATGGCGCGGGAAGCGGTGACGGAATACAAGGCCGGCAAAACCAAACCGTTGAATCCGTCACGTGACGTCTGAGACCACGCAGGAGTTTCGCGACCGCCTCACTCAGTTACCGGAGTCAGTGCGGAACCATGCCAAGCAAGTGTACCAGCGGTGGCAGGTTGACCCATGGCAGCCGGTGCTGCAATTCAAGCCGATTCATCAATCGCTGCCGATTTATTCCGTGCGGGTGGGGTTGCACTGGCGCGCCATCGGGATTCGTGAAGCCGACAAGATGATCTGGTTCTGGATCGGTTCGCACAAGGAATACGACCAGAAGATCAAAAATCTGCGGCGGAGCCGGTAGCCGTTTGTCTCAATGGCGGTGTTCGTGGCCGAAGCCGGTGCCGGAGACTTCGCCGGCGTAGACGTAACCTTCTTCACCATGTTCCACGATGTCGAGGCCTTGCATTTCTTCCTCGGCACTGGGGCGTAGGCCTATCAATGCTTTGACGCTGAACGCGATCACCACGGTGCCGATGATTGCCATAGCCAGGGTGATGCCCATCGCTTTGAGTTGTTCGAGGGCGAGCGGTTGGAACACGCGGTTCGTGACAAACGGGGCGAGATTGGCGGCGAGGTTCGGGTTGGCATAGGTCCGGGCGAGCAGGCCGGTCAGCAGCGCGCCCATTGTGCCGCCGACGGCGTGGACGCCAAACGTGTCCAGCGCGTCGTCGTAGCCGAGCCACGATTTGAGTTTGATGCAGGCAAAGAAGGGGATGATGCCGGCCAGCACGCCGATGGCGACTGCGCCTTTGGCGGTGACAAATCCGCAGGCGGGGGTGATGACCACCAAGCCGGCCACTGCACCGGAGCAATAGCCGAGGACGCTGGGTTTGCCGCGCATGATCCATTCCGCCACGGCCCAGGCCATGCTGGCGACAGCGGCGGAGAGCGTGGTGGCCATGAAGGCGTTGCCGGCGATGCCGTCGGCGCCGACGGCGCTGCCGGCGTTGAACCCGTACCAGCCGACCCAGAGCATGCCGGTGCCGACCATGCAGAGGACCATGCTGTGCGGGGTCATGATTTGTTTGCCGAAGCCAAGGCGGGGGCCGAGGATCAGGCAGAGGATCAAGGCCGACCAGCCGCTCGACATGTGCACCACGGTGCCGCCGGCGAAATCAATCGCCTTGATCTTCGCGCTGGCGTTGGCCACGCCGTTCATCAAGCCGTCCGCGCCCCAGATCATGTGGGCGAGGGGGAAGTAAACCACAAACATCCAGACGGCGACGAACGCGAGCACCGCCGCGTATTTCATCCGCTCGGCAATCGCGCCGACGATCAGGGCCGGCGTGATGATCGCGAACATCATTTGGTACATCGCGAAGACGTTGTGGGAAACCCACGGGCCGTAGTCGGTGTTCGGGGTGCCGTCCACGCCGCTGAGGAAGGCGTACTTGAGTCCGCCGCAGATGGCGTTGCCCGGCGCGAATACCAGACTGTAGCCGACCGCCCACCACAAGATCGTGACCAGCCCGGTAATGCCGAGACATTGCGCGAGCACGGAGAGGACATTCTTGCGCCGCACGAGGCCGCCGTAAAAGAGCGCCAGCCCCGGCAACGTCATGAACAACACCAGCGCCGCTGAGACCATCATCCAGGCGTTATGGCCCGGCCCCGGCCCGGCGACTTTTGAGATGACGTTCGGCGTGCGGTTGGCGTTGTTGATGTACGCCTCCACATCGGCGAGGCGTTGTTCAAGCGTCGGCTGGGCGGCGACCGGCGGTGCATCGGCCGCCCGCACGACCGCATTGTTCAGTACCAGACAACCAACCAACATGGCCAATAGGCATTTCATAAACGCAAAATTCCTCAGGATAAGTTGAACAGATGAAACTGGCGACATTCGTTACAATGTCCGCGCCAACGCTGGGCTATCATTACACAACTTGCAGAAAGTCTGCCACATCAAAAATCTGCGCGCGAGTTCACCAGCCGGCGATCACATAATCTCTTTGAGGAGGCCGGCCATCTTGACGCCATCGGCGGCGGTGGGTTGCACGTGGACATCCAACCCTTGCGGATGCGGGAGTGACGCGGTGCCGTCAATGCCCAGCAAGGCATACATACTGCCGATGAGATCAACCGGGTAGACTGGGCGATCTTTGACGTTCTCGCCCTTTGCGTCGGAAGCGCCGACGATGTGGCCGCCTTTGAATCCGCCGCCGGCAACCACGGCACTAAAACAATTGCCCCAGTGCCCGCGCCCGCCATTCCACGGTGAACCCCAATCCACTTTCGGCGTCCGGCCAAATTCGCCGCAACACCAGACGATGGTGCTGTCGAGGAGGCCGTGGTCGGATAAATCTTGGAGCAATGAGGATAAGCCTTTGTCGAGTTCCGGCAGCTTGCGGCGCATTGTCGGGAAAATGTCTTTGTGCGAATCCCAGCCGCCGTAGTTGATCGTGATGTACGGCACGCCGCGCTCGACCAACCGGCGCGCGACAAGGCAGGACTGGCCGAACTTGTTGCGGCCATACCGCTCGCGCAACGCGTCTTTTTCCTGCGTCAAATCAAACACCTTGCCGGCATCGCCGAGAATCAGATCGTAGGCTTCCTGCTCGCATTTGGTGGCGGCGACCAGACTGGAGTTGGTCGGCAGAGTCTGGTTGAGCGTATTGAGATTGTGCATCAATTCGCGCCGGGAGCGTTGCCGTTCTTCGGTGATGCCGGGCGCGACGACGCCTTCGACGGCAAACGGTGTTTGCGCGGGATCGCCGCCGGTGGCGAATGGTTTGAAGCGCGCGCCGATGAACCCAGATTCATCAAACCGGCCTTGCGGCTCGGTCACCACGATGTACGGCGGGATCAAGCCTTTGTAGCCGGCTTCGTAACCCTTGAACAGCGACACCACTGCGCCGGCGCACGGGAAGACTTCCTTCTCGCCGGCTGCCCGGCCGGTTTGCACCATGTACGCAGCAGTTTCGTGGCCGTTGTTGCCGTGGGTCATGCCGCGAATGATGGAATACTTGTCGGCCTGTTTCGCCAGTTCCGGTAACAGTTCGGAAATCTTGATGCCGGCCACGTTGGTGGCGATTGGCGAATTCAGTGGGCCGCAGTAATCGTAGCCCGCCTCGGGTTTTGGATCGAACGTGTCGAGATGTGTCGGGCCACCCCATAACCAGATTTGAATGACGGCCTTGGCTTTGGCCGGTGTGTCAGCGAGTGCGGCAAATGTTCGGGCCGGCAACTTATCAGCAAGCCACAATCCAGCTGCGCCAAACAACGCGCGCCGAATTACTTCGCGACGAGTCAACATAGGTGGAACATGCATCATCTTTGAACCGGCGTCAATGCCGGTACAGAAACTCATCGCTGTTGAGCAGCGCCCAGGCCAAATCCACCGACACCTCGCGTTCGGCCATCGTGCCGTAATGCGAATAGCCGAGCGCAGTTTTGACTTCTTCATCCGTCGGATACCGGGACAAGATCGTGAGGTAATAGTTGTTCACGAGTTCGCGCGGACTGACTTTCGCGCGGGCGCTGTTCAGCAGTTTTTGGCTCTGTTCGATTTTGCGTTGAATATGGCTGGAGTTAAGCATGTGCAGCCATTGTGCGGCGGTGGGCCGGTTATTGCGCTCGGATTCCAAACCGGTTGCCCGCGGTGACCGGCCGAACATTTCCAGAAACGAACTCGTCACACTTGCATCCGCCAAGGCAATCGCGCGCTGGTTGTCCGGGATGAACGTGAACGGTTCCGGGATGGCGCTGGAGTATTTTTCCGTTGTACCGGTAATCTGATTAAGCGCGTCAATTAATACTTCTGCCTCCAAGCGGCGCAGGGTGTAAAACGCAAAGTTGGTTTCGGCTTCCGGCTTGTTTGATTTTGGGATGGCGGAAAGCTGGTAGATTTTTGAGTTGAGGATTAACCGGTACAAATGTTTTAAGTCATACCGGTGCGTGATCAATTCGCGTTGTAAATATGCGAGCAATTCCGGGTTGCTCGGCGGATTGTCCGGGCGAATATCATCCGGTTCGTGGATGATGCCGCGCCCAAGCAACCAAGACCAGACACGGTTGGCAATGTTTTTGGTGAACCATTGGTTTTGTGACGTGATCAGCCAGTTGGCAAAGACTTCGCGTGGGTCGCGATTGGCCGGTAATTTGGCCGGCTTGTCATCTGGGAAGATGGCGGTTTGCCATAAATAATTTGTCATCTTGCCGGGATCATAGAACACGATTTCTTCTTTCCATTCCGCGGTGGATTTGAAGCCGATTTGCGAGAAAAAAGCAGCCAGACCGGCGAGGCGATCACTCGGCCATTTTTCCGCGCGCGCGCCCATGAACGTCAACGCCACCGTTTGGGCGATGCCTTGCGGGTCGTGGTTTTGCATCGCCCGATAGAAGTTAACTGGTGGCGCGCGAAAGTTGCTGCCGTTGGCAGTGAGCAGCAGGCGGACGAACTGGTCGTATGGCAGATTATCCTTTAGGCAGGCACGGATCCAATGGTGGTAGGATTGGACGGCATTCGGCCAGAGGTTGACCGGGAACTCGGCTTTGACACGCAACAAGTCGCACCACTTCATCGCCCAGTAATCCGCGAACTCATCCCGATCCAGCAATTGGTCAATCAGCCGGCTACGTTTACCGGGAGTTTTATCGTCGAGAAACGTGCGAGCTTCCTGCGCCGTCGGCAATGTGCCGATCACGTCCAGAAACACGCGCCGGCAAAATACCGCGTCCGAACAGAGATTGGCCGGGGCAATCTCCAGCCGTTGCAACCGGCTCAAAACTAATTCATCAATGGGGGTTGGCGCCGTCAGGCCGGTGGCGCCTTCGAATGGATTGGGTGCCGCCGTGATAGTTGGCAATGCCAGCCAACCGAGCGCAATCAGCCACACATACCCGAAGAGTTTCATTTGTCAGACTTACCCGATAGCATATCATTGCTCTTGATGCTGTCAAAGCTGACGGCCATTTTTATTCGGCGTGTGTCAGACTCCGTAATTGATGCGTGGGCGGCTGACATTGGGTGACGGCGTGGACGAGGAATTTCGCGAGCGTGTTGCCGGCTCGCCGCGCCCGATAACCCATGCGCGCGAGATCCAATACCAAACGTGGCCGGCGCGCGATGGACGTAAGAATTCGTGAGGGCTGTAATTGGCCGAGAACAAAGAAATCATTGAACTCACGCGGCAGGTTGTCGTGGGAGTTGTCGGTGATGCAGCGGACGGCGAGGAACCCGGTATCGTGCGCGGCGGCCACGGCAGCCACGGCGCTGGTTTCCATGTCTACCGTTAACGCGCCGGTCGCCTGACCAATCCGCGCTTTGCGCGTTGCTTTCACAATCAAATCATCGGTGGTCAGGATTTTGCCGGTATGCAGGCGGAAGCCATTAATTGTGGCGGAGAAGGTTGGTGGTTGATGGGCCGGCGGGATTGAGCGCCAGCGGACATCCTGGCCGTCATCACTGGTCAGTTCGAGCACTTCGGCGCCAATGGCGATGTCGCCGACATTGACGTGGTCCTGAAGGGCGCCGCCGAAACCGGTACTGATGATGAGGTCGGGCCGGTAACATTTGATGGTCATTTCAGCCGCGATGCGGGCACATTCCTTGCCGACACCGAGCGCGAGAAGGGCGACGGGCTGACCGGCGAGAGTGCCTTCGTAAAAATCGAGGTGTTCCTGCCGGATAATGTGCCGGGCATCGGCTAGACGCAGAATGGGCTTTAACTCTTGTTTGACGGCAACAAGGATAGCAATCATGGCTGTGTGGGCGGTTTGCCGGTCAGATGACCGCGACCGGTGCTGACGCCGTTGAAGGCGTCCACGTGGCTGACATCGGTGATGCGTGTCGGGCGCGGGCCAAAGTTGTATTTGATGATCTTCCAGAGATCGCCACGTTGGGTGTCGATGCCGAGCGAAGCGGTCGGCTCGTAACCGCAGTGGGTCATGCAATTTTCACAGCGCGGGTCGCGGACGACGCCGTTGAAGACGCCGTACTTACTCCAGTCGGACTTGGTCAGCATCTCCTGATAAGTTGGGTAATGGCCGTCGGTGATGAGATAGCAGGGGGCTTTCCAGCCTTTGACGTTGCGGGTCGGGATGGCCCAAGCGGTGCAATGGAGATCGCGCCGGCCGGTGAGGAATTCGAGATAGGCCGGCGTGCCGAGCAACGGGTATTTGCTGCCCCATTCGACGACCTTGGCGAATTTTTCGTGGGTCATTTTCCGGGTGAGGAAGAAATCTTCGGGCTTGGCTTTGCCGCGTTTGACCATGTCGAGCTTGGCCGTATCGTAGTCGTAACCGGGGCTGATAGTGACGCCGTCAATGCCGAGGTTGGAAAGGAAATCGAACATGTGCTCGACTTCCCGCATGTCGGTTTCCTTGTAGACGGTGGTGTTGGTGGCAACCTGATAGCCGAGGAGCTTGGCCATTTTGATGGCGGCAATACATTCCTTGAAAACGCCTTCGCGCTCGACGATGAGGTCGTGGGTGCGTTCCAGACAATCCAGATGGACGTTCCAGTAGAGCCATTGAGTCGGGACGATGCTGGGCCGGTTGTCCGTTTTGGCCTGCCGGATTTCGGCAGCTTCCTTGTCGGTGATCAAGCCGGCGGCGAGCAGGGCGGTGAGCTTGGGTTCGGTCGCCGGCGAATAGGTGCGGGTGAGCCAGTCGCGCATTTTCTGGCGCATCCGGGCGCTGTTGGTGCAGATGTAAACGATACGGCCTTGCTTGCGGAGTCCGTCCACCAGTTCTTCGAGCGGCGGGTAAATGGTCGGTTCGCCGCCGCAAATGGAGACCATCGGCGCATCGCACTCGGCGGCGGAGGCGAGGCAGTCTTCCAAACTCATCATGTCTTTGAGTGAGGTTGAGTATTCGCGGATGCGACCGCAGCCGGTACAGGTGAGGTTGCAGGTGTGGAGCGGTTCCAACTGCAACACAAGCGGGAATTTCTTCACGCCTTTGAGCTTGTTGCGAATGATGTGTTTGGCGATTTTGGCTGATAACGCCAGTGGGAATCTCATGCCGGTATACTCCTAGACTTCGTCCAGCGACGCGAGCGTTCGCATCCGTGCGACTTTGCGGAACAAGCGTGGTTGTTTGAAGAATTGTTTCAACGCTCGTGACTTTTCCTGTTCCCGCGGCACCACTGGGAAGCCGGTATCATGATGTCGGGCGTACATGCCCAGCGCCATTAACGGAAAATATTGCCGGTAATAATGGTAGCGCAAATAAAACACGCGAGGGAAACCGGTGCCGGTATAGAGTTCTTCGTTCCAGCCACCATCTGCGGTCTGGGTATTGAGCAGATAGGCAATGCCGCACGCAACGGCCGGCGAATGAAAATCACCAGCACTCATCAAGCCCATCAACGCCCAAGCTGTTTGCGATGCGGTGCTCGCGCCGATACCCTTGTATTGCGGGTCGTCGTAACTGCGCAAGGTCTCGCCCCAGCCGCCGTCGGAGTTCTGATGGTTTTTAAGCCAGGCAACCGCGCGGCGCGCGTAAGGTAACCGGACATCAGCGCCAATGGCTTGCAAGCCACGTAACACTTGCCAGGTACCGTAAATGTAATTCGTACCCCACCGGCCAAACCACGAGCCATCGGCACACTGGTCGCGGCGAAGGTAAGCGAGCGCTTTCTGCACGCACTCGTCCTCAACCGTGAACCCAAAATGGCTGAGGCATTCGAGCGTGCGCGCTGTGATGTCTGACGTGCTCGGATCAATCATCGCGTTATGGTCGGCAAAGGGCACTTGGGTAAACAGCCACTTATTGTTGTCCTTGTCAAACGACGCCCAACCGCCGTCTTTGCCCTGCATGCCGAGCACCCAGCGAATGCCGCGCCGGATAGCCGCTGATTTCTCGCGGTCAAACTCCGCCTCGACCCGGTTCAACGCCATCAAGACCATGATGGTGTCATCCACATCGGGGTAAAACTCGTTGTGGTACTCGAAAAACCAGCCACCGACCGGCTTGTTTGGCTCCGTGTACCGGTGGCTTTCGGAATGTTTGATGATCCAGTCGCCGGGCCGGCGGACTTCCTTGTCGAGCAGCCAGCGGGCGGCGTTTTGCAAGCCAGGGTGGTTACTCGGCAAGCCAGAATCGTGCAACGCATTCACCGTAATTGCCGTGTCCCAGACCGGCGACACGCACGGTTGCAGCCGCAACGTGTCACCTTCCTCGATCCGTAGTAAATCCATCTCAGTGATGCCGTGCGCAACGAGGTAGCTATCATTCGTATAGCCGCGGGTGCTGAGCGACATCACATAGTTCGCCATGGCCGGGAAGATCGCGCCGAGCCCGCCCGGGGCGCGGCCATGTTCAATGACCCAGCGCTCGGATTGCCGCAGGGCCAGTCGGCGAATGGGTGGGCAGGGGTGATGGCGGTTCACGAGTTTTAAGATCCAGTTCCAGACCAGAAAGAAATTGTGCCAGGTGAACGTCTCCTCATCGCGCGGGAGGTGGATATCGTCCTTGCCTGGGCCATTGATCCAGAGATCATCGATGTTCCAAGCGGGGGGGACTGGGCGGACCGGCCGATTCGACCGGATAATGGAGAGCGGGACCAACATCGCCCGTGACCAAGCCGACATGTTGTAGATGCTGAAGCTGAACCATTTCGGCAACAGAATCAGCTCAGGCGGAATGGCCGGGCAGCCATCCCACGGATAAAGGCCGATCATGGCCAGGTAAATCTTGCTGAACGTGTTGCACTTGGTCACGCCGCCACTGTTGCGGATCACGGCGCGGGTCTTGGCCATGTGTGGAGCGTCGGAAGCATCACCGGCCCATTTCAAGACCATATAAGCTTTGACCGACGCGCTGATTTCAAAGGGCCCACCCGGGTAAATCGCCACACCGCCATCCTGTAAAACCTTCCCGCGGATATAGTTGGCAGCCTTGCGGAGGGTGACCGGGTCGAGTTTCCCGATATAATGGAGGTAGAGGAGGTACTCCGACTCCAGAATCGTGTCGCCTTCGAGTTCGGCGCACCAATGACCATCGGTGGCCTGTCGGCCGAGGAGCCAGTCTTGGGCCTCGGTAATGGCCGTCGTCAAGCGCTCCTGCAAACCATCTGGCGAATATGCAATCTTAGATTCGATCATGAAAAAATGGTAAATCCCTTAGAAGTGACAGTTAGAATAGACAATTTGACCACAAAGTAAAGCCCTTCTGAAGCCCGGGGCAGTCGACCCGGTAGTGGAACGAGCGTCCCGCTCGTTTAAATAGTAGGACAGGGCGTCCCGCCTGTCAGTGATGTATGCGGATCAATCAAACGGGCGGGACGCCCGTTCCACTATTGAATCGACAGGCAAGCCGAGTTAGACGAGACGCGGTCCTCCGCAAATCCTGTCCGACTACGGTTCGGGCGGTGCGGCCGGGAAGAAAGCTTGGAACGGAGACCTGTGGTCGATTCGGAGTGCGCGGTCGGAGACCGGCGCAAAACGGGTTTCGCGCTCGACTTGCGGGCGCCGTTTCCTATCATTGCATCATGGCAACCCACTCCCCACAACCCCATCGCATCCAAATCGCGCTGCGGGAGATCAACCAACTGTTCAATACCATCGATCCCTCGCCGTTCCATGAAAAGGACCTCGATGCGGACGCCGAGGAGTTCATTCTCGATTGGGTCCAGGAATTTCCCGTTAAGGAACCGGTGCGGCTGGTGATTCACCTGAGCCAGATGCCCGCCGACACCCAGCAGATCGCGCTGGCCGAGCAGGCCGTGCACCACTTCTTCGCCCGCCGCGCCAAAGCGAATCAACTGGAGTTCCGGCGGCTGATGCAGGTGGGTCGACAGAGTTTGCTGGTGGGGCTGGGGTTTCTGGCGCTGTGCTTGAGTCTCAGCGAATGGCTCCTGCACCGGTCGCCGCATCCCGTGTTGACCATGGCGCGCGAGGGCTTGACGATTGGCGGTTGGGTGGCGATGTGGCGGCCGATGGAGATTTATCTCTATTCCTGGTGGCCTTTGCAGCGCCGGGGCCGGATCTTCGCGAAGATGAGCCAGATGAAAGTCGAAGTGCAGCACCGGCCGTGAGCGCCGGGGTAGGAGGCGGGAGAGGGGGGAGAGGTCAGCGGTCAGTGGTCAGTGGACAGGAGACAGAAGGCAGAAGACAAAAGTTGGGAAGGCAGCCCCGAAAGCTCCGACAGGAGTCGCGAGTCCGTCTCGGACTTTCGGGGTAAACTAAGTCAGAAGTCGAAAATAGTGGGACAGGCATCTTGCCTGTCAGCCCGTTGAATAGACAGGCGGGGCGCCTACCCTACTACCGACTCGGAGTGCGCGGTCTGAGACCGGCGCACAGCGCTGCGCCTTTCTGCGGCCTACTTCGCCATGTCGTACACGAGCACTTTGAAGCTGCCCGCAATAATTGCGGGGCGCTGCCGCGGCTCGCCGGGCTTAGGCGCGGGCTGCGGTTCGAACTTTGCCGAAGCGAGGTAAATCTTGTGCGTTGTCGGATCGAGTGCCATCGTCCGGGCACCGCGCTCGGTGGCGAGCGTCTGGACCACTGTGATTTTGTCGGGGGCGTCTTCATGGGCAACGGTCACCGTCCCATCGCCATTCGAACTGAAGACAAGCTTGGTCAGGGGGTCAAAAGCCACCGCATCGACTCCTTGGCCAATTGGCGTGCTGCTGATGACTTTTCCGGTGGCGCTATCCAGGGTTATCAGCCGTTGATTATGG
>Ga0118677_10005497_pt1 | contig 22113 bp, 23 predicted proteins | sample AliMusrvi5mmetaG_FD_86154 | JGI IMG/M metagenome (GOLD analysis project Ga0118677, IMG submission 86154)
CCTCCTCCTCTTCAGCGTCGCCATCTTCTGGGGCAGCAACTTCGTGTTCATCAAGTCCGTCGTGGAGCGCACGACGGCGATCGCCGGCGGCAGCATCGTCGCCGGCACCATGCTCTACCTGCTGCTGCGCTACGTGGTCGCGACGGGCATCTTCGCCGTCGTGCAGCCCTCGAGCTGGCTCAAGTCGAGCCGCCGCGACTGGGGCATGGGCAGCCTTCTCGGCGCCTTCTACCTCACGGCGCTTGTCCTGCAGACGATCGGACTGCAGCGCACCTCGCCCGGTGTCTCGGGTTTCATCACCGGGCTCAGCGTGGCGATCGTGCCGTTCCTCTACTGGGCCGTGGCCAGGCGCTCGCCGGGACGCTGGCAGATCCTCGGCGCGATCGTCGCTTTCGTCGGCCTCGGGCTGCTCTCGCTGCGCGGGAATCTCACCCCGAGCTGGGGCGACAGCATCACGCTGCTCGGAGCCCTGTTCTACGCGCTGCACATCATGACCACGGGCTTCTTCGCCCCCAAGGTGCGGCCGACCACGCTGGCGCTGACGCAGATGGCCTTCTCCACGCTGGCGCTGGCGGTCGTCACACCGTTCGTCGTCCACATCACACTCGACCTGCCCTGGCAAGTGTGGGCCGCGATCCTGTGGACGGCGCTGAGCGGCACGATCTACGCGTTCTTCATCCAAAGCTGGGCGCAGCGCTACACGACCAGTACGCACGCCGCGATCCTCCTCGGCTTCGAGGCGGTGTTCGCGGCGCTGGCCGGCATCATCGCCGGCATGGATTCGGTGACGTGGCGCCTGCTGGTAGGCGGGTCGCTGATGCTGACCGGCGTGCTCATCGTCGAGCTGCTGCCGGGGAAGAAGCAGATCATCGACGAGATCGAGGCGGAGGAGGGGAAGGCGCCGTGAGCCACGATGCGACTCGCGGCGCCGGACCGGCCGGCGGCCGTGGACCAGTCCCGCCGGATGACCTGCCGCCGACGGCGCGGCTGATCCTGGCGACGGCCAAGGACATCCTCGCCGAGCGCGGCTACGCCGAGCTCACGATGACCGCCATCGCGCAGGTCTCCGGCGTGAATCGCGCGCTCGTCTCCTACTACTTCGGCGGCAAGGCGGGACTGCTGGCCGCGCTCGTGGACTCGCTCTTCCTGAGCCCCGAGATCGGCTCGATCGAGAAGATCAGCGCCGGCCGCGGCGGAGCCGACCTGGCCGGCGCCTTCCTCGATTGGCAGCAGGGCGTGTCGGCCAACGATCGGGTCAACCGGATGCTCTACGAGCTCCTGCCGCACGCGCTGCGCGACCCGGACGTACGGGCGCGCTTCGCCGAGGAGTACCGCGTGTACCGCAAGGTCGACGGCAGATGCTTGAGCGGCGCGCCTCGCGAGCTGAGCGAGCCGGAGCTCGAGGCGCTCGCGGCGGTCACCATCGCGGTGGTCGAGGGCCTGGGCATCCAGCGGGCCCTTGACCCGGACGGCTTCGACCACGCGGCCGCCTGGCGCGCGTGGCGCGACGTCATCGGGGCGTATCTCGCCCCTCCCGGCTGACGGATCCGGCGGGGAGCGCGCCCGCGTGGACCGCCGCCGCTCCCTCCGGTGCGCGGCCGAAAGTGTAGGCGATCACTCCGCGGCGGCAGCCGTCGGCACAGCTTCCGCACATGATGCAGTCCGTGCGCTGCAGGTCGGCGTCTGCGACCATCTGCTGTACGGGCAGGCTCATCGGGCAAGTGCGGCCACAGGCGCCGCAGCCGCTGCAGGACGCTCCGGTCAGCTCGAGGTGCAGCTGCGGAGCCCGGATCAGGCGCCCGACTAGCCAGCCGACCACGTTGAACGGCGCGAAGGGGCACAGGTACCGGCAGAAGGCGTGCCGGCCGAGGGCCAGTGCCGGCAGCGCCGCCAGAGCGACGATCATGCCCAGAGTGATGAGCATGGGCGGCGTGTCGACAGAGACGTAGTGGGGGGTCATGTACAGGAAGTCGGCGTGCAGGGCGCCGGCGGACCTGAGCACGAGGAGGCCGAAGGCGCTCATCCACGCCGCCCACAGGACCCAGCGAAGGTAGCCCAGACCGGGGACGCGCACGAGCCGGCGGCCGCGCTCCACCTTGTCGCAGAGATACTGCACGCCGTCGAGCGGGCACACCCAGCCGCATCCGGCGCGCCCCACGAACACCGCCGCCACCGACCAGGCCGCCCACACGAAGACGCTGGCGGTCAGCACGCCGGCGGCCGCGCCGGTGGTCATAAGGTACGGCGAGAAGTAGTTGAGCGTGATCGGCAGCAGGGCCGCCGAGACGACGAGCACCGTCTTGCGCAGCCTCTGGCGGGTCATCGGACGTCCGTCCCCGCCGTGAGGCGGCCGACCAGATCCCGCACGGCGGCCGCATGCATGGCCTCGAAGGGGCCGGCCATCCCCGCGAGGTGGCCGGCGCGCAACATGGCGAGGCCGTGGACCTGGCCCCACACCACGTAGGCCGTGCCGGCGGCGTCGAGGTCCAGGAGCGGCGCGAACTCGCCCCCGGCGATCCCCTCTTCCACGGTCGCGATGATGATGGTGAACGGCCACGCCACTTTGACGTACTCGCGCCACTCTGTCGTGGGTACGGCGCTCTCGAAGAGCAGCACCAGGTCCTGGGGGCGCTCGTCCGCGAAAGCGAGGTAGGCGTTCGCGAGCGCCTCAAGGCGCAGGCTTGCGGTCACGCCTTTCGCCTTGCCGAGGTACTCGCCGAGCCTCCGCAGGGCGTCCATGTACACGGCGTTGATCAGGTCCTCGCGCCCGGCGAAGTACCGGTAGAGCGCGCCGGGCGTGAAGCCGGCCCTGCTCGCCACCTCACGCAGAGGCAGCGCGTCCGCGGAGACCCGCTCCAGCAGTATCTCTCGTGCCGCCGAGAGGATGCGGGTCTCGTTCTCCTGATGCCGCGCCTCGCGGCGACCGCTCGATCGTGCTTGTCCTGTGGCTTCTTCCATTTCGACCGGATGCCCCCGTAGCGTGAACAGATGTTCACATGGTAAACGACCGTTCACGCTTTCGTCAAGAGGCGAGCGTCCCACAGGCGCCCAGGACGGCAACTGCTTGACACGCATCGGTTAAACGCTCATTTAGTTACGCATTCGAGAATACCGGTCCCCGTCCGGGCGGCCGTGACGACAGGAGGAACGCGCAGATGAGCACGACCACCAGGCCCGCCACAGGCCCCGCCGGTTCCACCGTCGACCCGGCCGCGCTGCCCGGCTTCGCCGCCCTGCGCGGCCGCCACTACTTCACCGACCAGCAGTACACGCGCGGGGAACTCCTCGGTTTGCTCGATCTGGCCGCCGCGCTCAAAGCGCTGTACCGGCGGCGGATCCGCACGCCCTACCTCGCGGACCGCACGCTGGCGATGATCTTCGAGCACCCGTCCACGCGCACGCGCATCAGCTTCGAGGCCGGTATGACGGAGCTCGGCGGCCACGCACAGTACCTGCGCCCCGGCGAGATCCACCTCGGCGGCCACGAGACTGTGGCCGACACGGCGCGCGTCATCAGCCGTCTGGTCGACGCGATCATGGCGCGCACGGCCTACCACAGCACGCTTGCGGAGCTCGTCGAGCACGCCACCGTGCCGGTGATCAACGGCCTCACCGACGACTACGACCACCCCGTCCAGACGATGACCGACGCCTTCACGATCTACGAGCACCTCGGCACTGTGCAGGGGCTCACCTGCGCCTTCGTCGGCAAGTGCGCCGACGCCATGGGCACGTCGGTGGCGCTGACGATGAGCCGCCTCGGTAGCAGCATGGTCATGGCGGCGCCGCCCGAGGAGCAGATGACGACCGAGGTGGAGGCGCTCGTGCGTGCCAACTGCGCGCAGTCCGGCGCCTCGCTCACCCTCACCGACGACGCCGTCGAGGCGGTCGCGGACGCCGACGTCGTCTTCACCGTCGGCTGGTGGTGGATGCAGCCCGAGGACGAGAAGAACGAGTTGCGCCGCATCCTGCGCCCCTACCAGGTCAACGAGGAGCTCTGGGCGCACACCAAGCCGGGCGCGAAGTTCATGCACTGCCTGCCGGCGATCCGCGGCGAGGAGATGACCGACGCCATCCTCGACGCGCCTTTCTCGATCGTGCTCGACGAGGCCGAGAACCGCAAGCACTTCCAGAAGGCTCTGCTGCTGGCCCTGATCGGCATCGACGGGCTGCCGGCCGACCCCGAACTGCAGCCCATCGCCCGCGCCCTGCTACGCTGAGCGCGGGACCGGCCCTGATGAACGGAGGCAAGCGTGGCCACTGACCTGAAGGCGGGCGCTCCGGGAGTGTCGCTCGCCGACCAGCCCAAGACCATGGGCATCTTCTCGATGACGCTCTTCGCCGTGTCGGCGATGATCACGCTCGACACCGTGGCGACGTCGTCGGCCCTCGGCGTGCAGAGCATCACGCTCTTCATCCTGTTCGCGATCATCTTCTTCGTGCCCTACGGCCTCGTGACCGCCGAGCTCGGCAGCGGCTGGCCCGAAGAGGGCGGCATCTACGTGTGGGTGCGCGAGGCCTACGGCCAGAAGTGGGGGACGTTCACCGCCTGGCTCTACTGGGTGAACGTCGCCTACTGGGCGCCGGCCGTGTTCGTCGTCTTCGCCGGCACGCTGGCCACCGCGTTCTGGCCGGGGATGACGCGCGGCTGGGAGGAACTCATCGTCATCGCCCTCATCTGGGTGATGGTCGGGATCGGCATCCTGCCGATGAGCCTCAGCAAATGGGTCAACAGCGCCAGCGCCGCGGTCAAGGTCGCGGTGCTCGTGATGATCGGGCTTGTCGGCGCCGTCTTCGTGGTGCGCAACGGCGCCGCCAACTCGTTCGCGCCGAGCGCGTGGGTGCCGTCGTTCGGCGCCAACTGGAGCTTCCTGCCGATCATCATCTACAACTTCATGGGCTTCGAGCTCATGAGCTCCGCGGCGGGCGCCGTCAAGAACCCCCGCCGCGACATCCCGCGCATGCTTCTGTTCGCCGGCGCGATCATCGTCGGCGCCCAGCTGCTCGGCAACTTCGGGATCCTGGCGGCCATCCCGCTCAAGAACCTGTCCATCGTCTCCGGGATGGCCGACGCGATGAAGCTCTCGTTCGATGCCGTGCTCGGCGGCGCGGCGACGGCGATCTACGACGTCTTCATCGTGCTGCTCCTCTTCAGCTTCATCGGCAACATGGTCACCTGGTCGATCGGCGCCAACCACAGCATGGCCTCGACCGGCCTCGACCGCTCGGCTCCCGGCGTCTTCGGTCACGTGAACAAGCGCTTCCTGACGCCGGACTACGCGTTCGTGCTCATGGGCGTGCTGGCCACGGCGCTGACGATCGTCAACTACGCCTTCTTCGCCACCAAGGAGAGTGTGTTCTGGAGCATCTTCGCGCTCAGCTCGATCGTGTTCCTGTTCCCCTACGTGCTGATGTTCCCGGCGCTGCTCGTGCTGAGGAAGAAGCAACCCGACACCCCGCGCCCGTACACGGTGCCGGGCGGCAAGCCGGGCGCCTGGATCAGCGTGCTGCTCACACTGTCCGGCGTGGTCTTCGCCATCGTGCTGTTCTTCTACCTGGTGCCGGAAGGCACGCCCAAGGCGACGTACTGGATCGTCACCGGCGGCGGGACGGCGATCAGCATGCTGATCGGCTGGTGGCTGGCCGTGAGAGGCGGGAAGGAGGCGTCGTGACGCGTGGGGAGGAGGCGCGATGACGCGCGAGGTCACCTTGGCAGCGACCCAGTTCGCCTGCACGTGGGATCTCGAGGAGAACCTGGCCACGGCCGAGCGGCTCGTGCGGGAAGCTGCCGAGCGGGGCGCGCAGATCGTGCTCCTGCAGGAGCTCTTCGAGACGCCGTACTTTTGCATCACGCAGGACACGAGGCACTTCGCGCTGGCGCGACCGCTGCGGGACCACCCCACGGTCGCGCGCTTCAGCCGCCTGGCCGCCGAGCTGGGCGTCGTCATCCCCGTGAGCTTCTTCGAGCGCGGCGGCCAGGCCTTCTTCAACTCGGTCGCCGTGGTGGACGCGGACGGCTCCGTGCTCGGCGTCTATCGCAAGAGCCACATCCCCGACTCCGGCGGCTACGAGGAGAAGTACTACTTCACGCCCGGCGACACCGGCTTCAGGGTCTGGGACACGCGGCACGGGCGCATCGGCGTCGGCATCTGCTGGGATCAGTGGTTCCCCGAGGCGGCCCGCGCCATGGCGCTGCAGGGCGCGGAGGTGCTGCTCTACCCCACGGCGATCGGTAGCGACCCTCCGGAGTCCGGGGGGGACTCGCGCGAAAGCTGGCAGCTCGCGCAGCGCGGCCACGCGGTGAGCAACGCGATGCCGGTGGTGGCCGCCAACCGCATCGGGCTGGAGGCGGCGAACGTCGACCCAGCGACCGGCCACGCCGCTGCGAGTGGCGACGGCGCGAACATCGGCATCCGCTTCTACGGCTCGTCGTTCATCGCGGACCAGACCGGCGCGCTGCTGGCTGAGGCGTCGCGGGACCGCGAGGAGGTCGTCGTCGCCACCGTCGACCTCGACGCCGCTCGCTACCATCGCGAGGATTGGAGCTTCTTCCGCGACCGGCGGCCGGAGCTTTACCGGCCGCTGCTCACGCTCGACGGCGAGGGCTGAAAGAGGGGCCGCTCGCCGGAGTGTCCTCGCGTCCGCAAGCGGGCATATGCCCTTTGGGGTCGGGAAGGGGACGCGATGGATCATCTGATGGACGAGGCTCGGTCCGCCGAGCCTCTTGAGTCTTTGCTGGCGGCAGCCTGCCGCGTGGCCTATGGTCGTTTCGACCGCGACGGCGTCTTGCTCCTTGCCAACCCGAGCCTGCTCGCGCTCATCGGCGACGCGACCGGCGACGTGCTGCTCCCGGATATCGTGGTCGCAGGTCAGCGCGACGCGATGAGGCGGATCTTGAGCGGTGACGGAGTGGCCGATCAGCCGCTCAACGTTCACGTCGCGACTGCCGAGCAAGCGCCTACGACGCTGCTCCTCACCTGGAAGTGGGACGGAGATGAGCTAGTCGTTCTCGGCGAGCCTCCCGTCGCGGATCTGGACGGCGCGCTAGCCGGACTCACCAGGCTGAACAGCCGCGTCTCAGTCTTGGCGCGCGACTCGGTCAAGACGACCAGCCGCACCCTGGGTGAGCTTGCGGCGGCGAACCAGGAGCTGGGCGCGGCCAACCACGAACTGGAGGACTTCGCGTATTCGATCGCTCACGATCTGCGCTCCCCGCTGCGCGCGCTCGACGGGTTCAGCCTGGCCGTCCTCGAAGACTACGGCGATCGTCTGGACCCGACAGGCAGGGACTATCTGGAGCGTATCCGCGCAGCCAGCCAGCACCTGGCCGAGCTCTTCGACGCGCAGCTGGCCGTGGCGCAGACCGGCCGTCATCCGGTCAAGATCGGTGAGGTCGACCTCACGGCGCTTGCTCGGCGTGTGATCGAGCGACTGCGCGCCGAGGCGCCTTCGCGGCGCGTCGTGTCGACGGTCGCCGAGGGCCTGACGGCGCGTACCGACGCGGTGCTGGCCGAGCTCGTGCTCGAGCGCCTGCTGGACAACGCCTGGAAGTTCACGTCCAGGAACGACGTCGCGCACGTCGAGGTTGGCGGCGAGGAGCGCGACGGCGAGCTGGTCTTCTACGTGCGCGATGATGGTGTCGGCTTTGACGCCGCCGACGCGGGCAGGTTGTTCGCCCCCTTTGAGTGCCTCCACAGGGATGCGGAGTTCCCGGGTCTCGGCATCGGTCTGGTGGGCGTGCGGCGCATGCTCGCCAAGCTGGGTGCGCGCTGCTGGGCAGAGGGCGAGGTCGACCGAGGAGCGGTGGTGTGGTTCACGCTGACGAGGGGGAGCTGATGTCCGGCGCGATGGACGACTTCCTGAGGGACGAGCACGATGCGATCGTCGCTGCCGTGCAGTCACGCATGAAGGGCGATGAGACGATGGGTCGCGTGGCCGGGCAGCGAGAGTTGAGCGAGAGCGGCCTCGCAAGCCAGGTCCTGGGCTTCTGGCTCCAGGCGATACGCACCGATCTCGCGCTCGGCTCCACGGCGGCGCTCGAGCAGAACCTGCAGTGGCTCGTCAAGCTTCGTGCAGGGCACGATCTGCCTTTCGGCGACGAGATGGTCATGCGCATGTTCGACGACATCTCCACGGAGATCGACGCGCAGCTCACTTCAGACGCCCTGCGCGAGGAGTATGCGATCTATCGGGAGAAGGCGGCGGGCCTCATCAACGGTGCGTTCCCCCAGTGATGGGAGGCCGGCGATGACGCTCGAGGAGTACCTGGACCACCTGCTCGCCGGCGACGACGAAGCCTGCCTCGCCGAGGCGCGCGGCCGCGCTGTCGATCTCGACGGGCTGCATCGACTCTACGTCGACGTCATCCAGCCCTCGCAGTACCGGGTCGGCGAGCTCTGGGAGGATGGCAAGATCTCCGTCGCTACGGAGCACCTGGCGACGGCGACCAACAGCTACGTGGCGAGCATGTCCTACGCGCCCCTGGCGCGCACTACCACCGGCGGGCCACGGGCGCTCATCGCGTGCACGCCGGAGGAGATGCACGAACTCGGCCCGCGGATGCTCGCCGATCTGCTCGAGTGCGACGGCTGGGACGTGGACTTCTACGGCACGTCCATGCCGGTGCGCGACCTCATCGGCGCGATCCGCGAGCGCAAGCCGCTGTTCGTCGGGCTCTCGGCGGCGCTCGTCCTGCACCTGGGAAGCGTCAAGCGCACGATCACGGACATGAGCGAGGCGCTCGGGGCGGAGAAGCCGCCGGTCGTCGTCGGCGGCAACGCGTTCCACGGCGAAGGCGAGCTCTGGCGGCAGGTCGGCGCCGACCTCTACGCCGCCGACGCTTCGGCGGCCGTGGACTTGCTGCGTGGCCTCAAGAAGTGAGCACTCGGTGACTGCTTGCCCTCAATCTCGGTAGCGCCACCGCCCGTACTGGTCCAGCAATTCCACGAAGCGCTCGCCGTCCAGCGCGTGCGCTCTCACCCGCATCTCGTCGCGGGACCCGGTCAGCTCACTTGGTCGCTTTGGGCTTTATCCGGCGGCTCAGGAACCACATGCCGCCCAGGAGGATGAGCGTGCCACCCAGGCCGAAGGCGAGCCACGTCCAGTTGACGAGCGGCGGCTTGGCCGGCGTCGCGGCTGCGGTCTGTGACGCCGCCGGTGAAGCGGCGACTGAGCTCTGCGCCGCGGAGGCCGAGCTCGGTGAGGCGGTCGTTCCGGCGGAAGCGCTCGCCGCGCCGCCCGCCGCGACCGCGAGGACGATGAGCAAGGCCAGTGCGAGCACAATCCCTCGGAGCCGGAGTGCCGATCTCGCGCGCATGGTCATGGGAGCACTCCTCGTCGAGGCTGGACAGGTGCACGCCCCGGACGCTGCCGGGACGAAGCCGACAATAGGAAGGCTGCGGGACCGCGTCAAGGCGAGCACCGTGCGGTGGCGCCGGCCCGGGCCCCGCGTCAGTTCGAGACGCGCCGCAGCCCGTGGAGGTCGCGGCCACCCGGACGGGTGACAAGAAGGGTGTCGGTGCGCGCGTTGTAGTCGATCACCCACACGACGTCCTTGGTGTTCTCGCCCCAGACGTGGATCTCGTCGCCGGCGAGGACGGCAGGGAACGGCGCCTTGGACGTGCGCGTATAGGTGACCGAGTAGTCGTGACCATACGCGTCGCCCGGTGTCCGGCTGATGGTCAGCCTGTAGGCCGGCGGCGAAGTCGGCGACGCGTCCGGCGACCCACCTGTCTCCTGCCAGACGCCGACGGCTCTCGTCTCGATCGCGACACTGTGGGTGAGGAGCGGCGGCACGATGACGACGGCCGCCAGAACCGCCACGATCAGCACAGGTACCACGATGAGCAGGACCTTCTTGATCATGGGACCATGCTACCAGCCTGCTATCCTTGTGCCACGCGACGCTGCCACGGGAGGCATCATGCCCGACAAGCCATACGAAGACGTCCAGATCGAGGGGCATCTCATCGACTCGTTGATGATGCCGCACATCATGGACCAGATCATGGATCTCGACGGCGAGTTCGAGATGCTCACCTTCGAGGTCGGGCGTATGAAGGACGACCCCTCGCACGCGGTGATGCGCATCTTCGGCCGCGACGCCGCGCACCTCGACGAGCTGCTCACGGCGATCACCGCCTTCGGCGTCGTCGCCGTCAAGCCGCAGGACGTCAAGCTGGAGGCGGCCGACATGGACGGCGTCTTCCCCGAGCGCTTCTACTCGACGACCAACCTGACGACGTTCGTGCGCGTCAGCGGCGACTGGATCCGCGTGGAGCACCCGGAGATGGACTGCGGAATCCGGGTGGACCTCGCGGCCGGTACGGCTGAGACGGTGGCGATGAACGACTTGAAGGCCGGCGACCGCTTCGTCACCGGCCACAAGGGCATCCGCGTGCTGCCGCTCGAGCGCCCGCGCGAGAGCCAGCCGTTCGAGTTCATGGCCTCGGCCGTGAGCAGCGAGAAGCCGAAGGCGCAGATCGTCCACGAAGTGGCGCACATCCTGAGGCAGGTCAAGGGAGAGGGCCGATTGACGATAGCGGTCGTCGGCCCGGCCGTTGTGCACACCGGAGCGGCGCCGAGCCTGGCCCGCCTCATCGAGGCGGGCTACATCGGCGCCGTCTTCGGCGGCAACGCCGTCGCCACGCACGACATCGAATCGAACCTGTACGGCACGTCGCTCGGCATCAACCTCAAAGAGGGCACCGCCGTGCCCGGAGGCCACGAGCACCACCTGCGCGCCATCAACACCATCCGGCGCTGCGGCGGCATCCAGGCCGCCGTCGACCAGGGCGTCCTCACCGCCGGCCTCATGTACACGCTCATCAGGACCGGCACCCCGTTCGTGCTCGCCGGCAGCATCCGCGACGACGGCCCGATGCCCGAGGTGATCACCGACGTGATGACGGCGCAGCGGGAGATGCGCACGTACGCGCAGCAGGCCGGCGCTTGCCTCATGCTGAGCACGATGCTGCACAGCATCGCCGTCGGCAACATGCTGCCCGCCGCCGTGCGCACCGTCTGCGCCGACATCAACCCCGCGGTCGTGACCAAGCTCGCCGACCGCGGCTCGTTCCAGACCATCGGCATCGTCACCGACGTCGGCCTGTTCGTGGAGCAGCTCGCCGACGAGCTCGACGCGGGCGGCCGCTGAGGCTTGCCCCGGCGCTGGCTCCGCCGCCTGCCGGCCTCCCTTCAGCCCGCGACCACTGTCTCCTCGATCGCCTTGACGATCCGGGGGCGCAGGTTCCTGGTAGTCAGTCGCTTGCCGCCGTACATGTGGCAGCGCCAGTGCGCCTTGTCGAACGGCAGATGCGTGGCGTCCGGCGCGATCAGGATGGGCTGGTGGCCCATCGCCTCGGCCATGCCGAGCTCGTAGAAGACGTTGGCGTTCTTGCCGGTGCAGGCGGCGCGGATGGCGCGCTGCACGGCGCGATCAGGAACGCTTCGGGCGGGACGTTCTTCGTCATCGCAGCCAGCATGCCGCGCGACCCGGGCGCCGGACGAGCGGTGATAGGCGAGCTTCCCAGGTCGATCAGGGGAGCTGCGGCAGCCCGTCCTCGCCGATCTCCCAGAACGGGTTGAAGGCGACTTCCCAAGCGTGGCCGTCGAGGTCGGCGATGTAGCCGGAGTAGCCGCCCCAGAAGCGCTCCTGGGCCGGCTGAAGCACTTCGCCGCCGGCCCGCTCGACCTCGGCCATCACGTCGTCGACCAGCTCCCGGCTCTCCTGGTTCATCGCCAGCACGACGCCGGCCGAACCCGCGGGAGCGGCAGGCTGGCCGGACTCCTCAGCCAGTGCCTCGAGCCCGTACAGGGCGAGCTTCGAGCCGGCATTGCCGAAGAACGCCACGCCGTCCTGGGGCTCTCCGCTCAGCGGCCAGCCGAGGGCGCGGTAGAACTCCCTCGCTCTCGGCACGTTCGCGACGCCCAGTGTGATCACGCTGATCCTTGCCTTCATGTTCGCCTTCCTTTCGCGCGCCGGTCCGCCGTGCCGTCCCGCGCGGCTTCGGTCCTTCCCGTCCCGACGGGCTTGCCCCTCGCGGCGCGGATATAATCGAGGTCGACTTCGACCGAACGCTTCCGACCTCATCGAGGGAGACCATGAAGCCACGCCAGATCGTCCCCAACGTCCATCTCGTCGGCGCCGTCGACTGGGACCGCCGCCTCTTCGACGCGCTCATCCCGCTGCCCCACGGCACCAGCTACAACGCCTACTTCGTGCAGGGCAGCGAGGCCAACGCGCTCATCGACACCTGCGACCCGGCGCGCTGCCGCACGCTCATGGAGCAGCTCGACGAGTTGCCGGCGCCCGACTACCTCGTCATCAACCACGTGGAGCAGGACCACTCTGGCTGCACGCCGCAGCTCCTGCGCCGCTTCCCCGACCTCACGGTCGTCTGCAACGAGAAGGCCAGGGGGATGCTCATCGAGCATCTGCACATCGACGACGCGCGCTTTCGCGTGGTCGCCGACGGTGACACGCTTAGCCTCGGCGACCGGACGCTGACGTTCCTCTTCACGCCCTGGGTGCACTGGCCGGAGACGATGAGCACGTGGCTCGCCGAGGACCAGATCCTCTTCAGCTGCGACTTCTTCGGCTCGCACTACGCGACAAACGACGTGTTCGCCGACAAGCACCAGGTCTACGATGGCGCCAAGCGCTACTACGCCGAGATCATGATGCCGTTCGGCGCCCAGGTGCTGAAGAACATCGAGAAGGTGACGCAGTACCCGATCAAGTTCATCGGGCCGAGCCACGGCCCGGTGTACGACGACCCCGGCTTCATCATCGAGGCGTACCGCGACTGGGCCGGCGGCGAGCCGCAGAACATCGTCTGCCTGCCGTTCGTCAGCATGCACGACAGCACGCTGCTGATGGTCGACCATCTCACCGCGGCGCTCACGAACCGCGGCGTCGCGGTCGAGCGCTTCGACCTCACGACGCTGGATGCCGGCGAGCTCGCCAGCTCGCTGGTCCACGCCGGCACGATCGTCCTCGGGTGCCCGACGGTGCTCACCGGGCCGCACCCGCTCGCCGCCTACGCGGCGTTTCTCGCCAACGCACTCAAGCCCCGCGCCAAGTTCGCGACGGTGATCGGGAGCTACGGCTGGGCCGGCAAGACGGTGGAGACGCTGGTCGGCATGATGCCCAAGCTCAAGTGCGAGTTCCTCGAGCCGGTGCTCTCCAAGGGCATGCCACGCGCGGAGGACTACGATGCCCTTGACCGGCTCGCCGACACGATCGCCGAGAAGCACCAGGGGCTCGGACCGCGCAACTTCGCCGACTTCAACGTCTGCCGCCCCGAGGGCTGAGGGAGCGGCCCGGGGCGGGTCGGCGTCGTCGGTCGGGAAGCTGGCTGAGGTGTGGCGGTGCTGACCATCTTCCTCGGCTTGGGCTCGGCGCTCGGCTACGCCCTGCACGATTTCCTGATGGTCAAGGTCGTGCGCGCCGCCGCGGTGTGGACGGCGCTCACCTGGTCGATGGGCGTGGGCGTCGTCGTCCTGCTGCCGCTGGCGCTGATCCTGGACGGACCGCCCAGCGGACCTGCCGAGTGGCGGGCGGTCGCCTTCGCGACCGCCAGTGGGGTCTGCGAGGCCGCGGGCCTCGGCTGTCTGCTCCGCGGCCTCGTCGTCGGCGATCTGTCGGTCGTCACCCCGCTCGCTTCTCTGGCCGGCGGGTTCGTCGCCGTGGTCATGATCGTGCGCGGCGAGACGCTCCCGGCGTTCGCCCTACTGGGCCTGGCGCTGGCGGTCGCAGGCGGGCTGATGGCCTCCATCGAGAAGACGCCGAAAGAAGAGCTGTTCGGGCAGGACGAGAGCGCTGCGCGGCCGGCTCGCCGGGCCCGTGCTACGGCCGGCGCCGGCTGGGGGCTGCTCTCGTCGGCGCTCTTCGCCGTCACCGTGCTGCTCTTCGTCGCCGCCCGCGGCCTGAGCCCGGTCGCGCTGGCCGCCTATGGGCGGCTGGGGACGATGGTCGTGCTCGTCCCCATCGCACTTCTGCTCGCCGGATTGAGACTGCCGGCGCCGCTGGCGAAGCGCGCCGGCGTGGCCGGGCTCTTCGACGCCGCCGCCTTCGTCGCGCTGGCGGCGGCGATCTCGATCGGCCCGGTCGCGATCGCCTCGGTCGTGGCCTCCCAAGGGGGGACGATGGCGGCGTTGCTCGGGCTCGTCTTCTTGCGTGAGCGCCTCTCGCGCGTGCAGCTCGCGGGCGTCGCGCTGACGTGCGTGGCCGTGGGGCTGCTGGCGACCGGCTGACAGGCCTTTCGCGCGTGCGGCCGGGCCGCAGGCGCCGGCGCTGCGGGCGTCGCCGCGCCGGCGCTTCGATAGACTTGCCGGATGCTCACCATCCTCACAGGCCTGCTGTCCTCGCTCTCCTACGCGATGAGCGACATGTTCTCGCAGCACGTCACGCGCCGGACACGGGTGCTCACCCAGATGGTTTGGGTGCTGGCGACCGGAGCCATCATCATCGTGCCCGTGGCGTTGCTCGTCGACGGGCTGCCGCAGGGCGACGCCGAATGGCGCGCCGCCGGGATCGCCGCGCTGGCCGGCGCCCTGTACTTCCCCGCCTTCTTCTGCCTGTTGCGCGCGCTCAGCACCGGCGACCTTGGCCTCGTCTCCACGCTGAACGCCCTGCAGGGCGCCTACGTCGCCGTGGCCGTCATCCTCCTCGGCGCGACGGTCACGCCGCCTCTCGCGCTGGCGCTGGTCATCTGCGTCGCCGGCGGTTTGCTCACCTCGTTCGAGGGGCGCGCCAAGACGACGAAGGGCGCGCCGTGGGCGCTCGCCAGTGGCCTCCTCTTCGCGGCGATCATGCTCTGCTACAACTACGCCGGCGCCATCAGCTGGCTCTCCCAGTCCGCCATCTCGCGCAGCGCCTCCCTTCTCGTCACGCTGCCCTTCGCACTCCTCACCGCCGGCGGTCTCGCGGTGCCGGGGAAGCTGCGCGTCCGCGCCGTCTCCGCCGGCGTCCTCGAGCTCGGCGGGGTCGTGCTGCTCACAATCGCCTTCTCGATGGGTCCGCCCACGGTGGCCGGCGTGACGACCACGCAGTTCGGCACGTTCGCCGTGCTGCTGGGCTACTTCGTCCTGCACGAGCGGCCCAAGCGGCTGCAGTGGGTCGGCATCGTCTGCACGATCGCCGGCGTGAGCCTGCTCGCCGCCGTCGTCTAGGTGTAGACTCTCTGCACCTTCCGGGGACCCGGTCCCGCACCCGCGGGAACCGCGCCGCGCCCGGCCGTTCGTGGAGGAGCCCTACCCGATGAACGACTACCTCATCGACGACGCCCATCTCGAGAAGACCCGCGCGCTGTTCGCCAAGTGCCAGCAGGTCGTCTCCGGCGGCGAGTCGAGCTACGCGCGCCTGATCGGCACGCGCCCCATCGTCATGGAGCGCGGCGAGGGCGCCTACTTCTTCGACGTCGACGGCAACGCCTACGTCGACTGGTGCATCGGCTACGGGCCGATGATCTTCGGCCACCGCCCCAAGCCCATCCTCGACGCGATCGTGCGCCAGATCACCGAGGGCGGCATGCTCTACACCTTCCCGCACGAGCTCGACTACGAGGTCGGCCGCAAGATCGTCGCCGCCGTGCCCGGCATCGACGAGGTGCGCTTCGCCAACTCGGGCTCCGAGGCGACGCAGGCCGCCATCCGCCTGGCGCGCGCCTACACCGGCAAGGACAAGGTGATGAAGTGGGAGGGCAGCTACAACGGCTTCCTCGACTGCCACGCCTTCAGCCACATCACGGCCATGGCGGCCGCCGGCACCGAGCGCTACCCGCGCACCCTGCCCTCCTCGGCCGGCATCCCCAGGGCGCTCGAGGCGACCATGGTGATCGCCCCCTTCAACGACCTCGACGCGGTCGAGACGCTGATAAAGCGCCACCGCGACGAGCTCGCCTGCGTGCTCGCCGAGCCGATCCTCGCCGACGCCGGCATCATCGCCCCGGTGCCCGGCTTCCTCGAGGGCCTGCGCACGATCTGCGACGAGAACGGCGTGCTGCTCGTCTTCGACGAGATCATCACCGGCTTCCGCGTCGCGCTCGGCGGCGCCCAGGAGCTCTACGGCGTCACCCCCGACATCACCTGCGTCGCCAAGGCCGTGGGCGGCGGCACGCCCGGCGCCGCCGCCTTCGGCGGCAAGAAGGAGATCATGGCGCTCGAGGCCGACGGCACCGTGCTCCACGGCGGCACCTACAGCGGCAACCCGCTCACCCTCGCCGGCATGAACGCCGCCCTCGACATCCTCATCGACGACCGCGCGCGCGTCTACGGCCACCTGAACGCGATCGCCGACGCCATGACCGGCGGCCTGCGCCGCATCTTCGCCGAGCAGGGCGTACCGGTGTTCGTCAGCCAGGTCGGGCCGATGTGGCAGCTCTTCTTCGGCAGCGAGGAGCCGGTCACCAGGTACCGCCAGGCGCGCGCCAGCGACACGCGCTTCTTCAGCATGCTGCAGGCCGAGTGCCAGGCGCGCGGCGTCTACTTCCACAACTTCAACTTCGAGCGCTTCTTCGCCTGCACGGCGCACACGCAGCGTGAGGTCGACCACAGCCTCGAGGTGATCGCCACCGCGACGAAGATCGTCAAGCAGACGCTGAGCACGCTGCCGGCGGGGATCTAGGGCGGCTCCGGAGCCTCCTTGCCGCACGGTACAAGCACGGCGGCCGCGGATCGCGCGGCGGTCGGCGCTCGGGCGCCGACGGAGCGGGTGCGGCGCAGAGACCTCGTGCTCCTCTGCGTCGCGGCCGCGGCCCTCCAGACGATCGTCTGGATGGTCATCCTCGCCATGGTCGCGCGGTACGTTACGTTGTACCGAGATGGGGCGTCGACGGCAGACTTGCAGCACTACGCTGGGATCGCGGACTTCGTGCATCATGGGTGGTGGCCGTACGTCCAGTATCGCTTCGAGTACCCGCCGCTCTCCCTCATCCCCATCCTCGCGCCGCCGACAGCGAGTTCGGTGGCGATCTACAGCACCGAGTTCAGAGGCGTCATGGTCGTGGTGTTTGCTGCGACGGCTGTCGTGACGACGCTCACCGCCGCGCGGATCTGGCCGACCCTGGGACGACCGCTTGGCGTGGCCGTGGCTTTCGCTTTCGGAGCGGCGGCGATCGGTCTCACGGCTCTCAACCGATTCGACGGGACGGTCGCACTCGTCATCGCCGCCACGCTGCTCTGTCTCGTCTGCCGTCGCTGGGCTTGGGCCGGGCTCTTCATCGGACTCGGCTTCAGCCTCAAGCTCGTACCCATCGTCCTGCTGCCGCTCGCGCTCATCCTGGCACGGACCCGGCGGCGCGCGAGCCTGGTCGTGGCTCTCGCCGCGACGGGGGCGCTCATGCCCTTTGTGCCGTTTCTGGTCCGGGGCGCCGGCGGCGTCTGGGCGAGCCTGTTCGCTGCCCAGGCAGGCCGAGGCGTCGGTCTCGAGAGCCTCATGGCGACCCCGTACCTGCTCGCGCACGCGGCCGGCCTTGGGCACATCACGGTCGTCTTCCCTCCCGGCGGGTCGACGGAGATCGAGGCGCCCGGGACGTCCGTCCTGGTCGCCGCGGCACCTCTCCTGGTGTTCGCTCTGTTGGCGATCCTCTACGCCGTGACCTGGCGCGCCCGACACGTCCTGCGCGACGATGCGGAAGGGATCTCGGTGGTCGCCCTCGCCGCGATCCTCGCCGCCATCTGCGGCAACAAGCTCATCTCACCCCAGCACATCATCTGGCTGTTGCCGCTCGCGGCGCTGAGCGTGATGTCCATGAGACCGGCGTATCGCGTGCCCGCGGCGCTGGTCCTGCTCGCGGCGGTGTTCACGCAGGCGGAGTACCCGATCCTCTACGACAACCTTGCCGCGCTTCACCTCGCCGGAGTGCTCGCCGTCTCCGCTCGCAACGGGCTGCTGGTAGCCGCCTACGTGAGCGCACTCGTCGTCCTGTGGCTACGGGGACGGGCTGCGGACGCGGTGAACTCGCCGGTCGCGACGGAGCATGGCACGCGCGCGGCACCGGGCCCTCCTGCGACTCAGGCCCTCACAGGCTCATGAGCCAGAACACCTGGTAAGCGACCACGGCGGCGAAGATCCCGGACAGCAAGACCGCCGCGAACAGCGCCGCCCGGTAGCGGCGCAGGCGCCACAGGACGAGCACGCCGACGGTGACGATGCCGATCTTGAACACGGCCGCTGTGAGCGTGCCGACGTGCAGGAAGTAGCGCATCACGTCGTTGGACTCGGTGGCGAAGCCCAGCCCGATCGCGTACTTGGTGAGCAGCAGGTCGGCGACGTTGAGGATCCAGAGTCCGAGCAGCAGATAGACCAGCACCTGCTGGCCGAACGGGCCCACGTAGACGCGCCGGATGCGCGAGCGGCGCGTCGGCGGCTGGGCGATCATTGGACGAGCCTTGCGGTCTCGATGCCGTTGAAGCCGTTCTGGCCGCCCACGACGATCCACGCCACCGTGTCGCCGCCGACGAGGACGTCGGTGACCGTGCCCGCGGCGACGGTCGCGACCGCGAAGGGCGCTCCGCCGGAGAGCCGGCGGCACATGATGCTCGTGCCGCCGCCGGCCGGCTGCGCCCAGACCACCCGGTCGCCGTCGATCGAGCCGCCGCTGAGCCCGGGGCCGGAGGCGACGGGCTGAGTGGTGCCGCCGGTCAGATCGCGCATGAGGACCTCGCCCGAGCCGCCGCCCGTCTGAAGACGCCACGCCAAGGTCGTGCCGGAGAGGTCGATGTTCATGAGCGTGGCGGACGTCACTCCCGCCAGAAGATCGACGGCGTACGTCTGGCCGCTTCCAACGTCCTTGACGGCGAAGAAGTACGAGACCTGGCCGGCCGCGCCGGTCACGGCGGCGTTCTCGCCCCAGCCCACGCGCGGCCAGTCGGCCACGACCGGGCCCGTCACATGGGGCCCCTTCGTGACGACGCGGCCGGCGCCGGTCCCGAGGTCCCGCGCGAAGACGGCGACGTCGCCGTCCTTCGCCCCTCCGGTGGCACCCGACTGTCGCCCGGCCCACACGAGCGTGCTGCCGCTCAGCGCCGGCGCCGAGACCACGCCTGGCGTGTCGGTGAGTCGACGACGGGCGGATGTGGAGAACTGGTAGGTCCAGATCGAGGGGCCACTGGACTCGGCCCCTTCCAGCCAAGCGGCGTAGAACTCCGACACCGCCGCGGGGGCGTCGGAGCTGGCGTGTCTTGCGATGCCGAGCAACTTGCTCTTGCCGGTGGAGAGATCGAACACCACCGTGTACGGGCCGCTGGCCCAGGCCAGGTGGCGGCCGGAGAGTGCCGCGTCGTGGATGACGAGTCCGTGGGGGGCGGCGATACGCCAGTCGGATGCCCTCCTCGTGACGTGCGGACGCCAGGTGACGCTTGACTGCTCGAGCGCGAACATACCGGCGCCGGCGACGGCGCCGGTGAGGAGCACGGCCAGCGCCACGACGAGCGCTCGGGGGCGAAAGCGCCGGCCGCCGGGAGCGGCGCCGGCTCCGGCCGGCTCCGGGGGGGAGCCGAGGGGCGGCGCGACCGGCGCCGTCGCGCCGGTCGCCGGGCCGCCGCCCAGCGCGCCCGGCGACCGCCCGCTATCGGCGGAGGGCGGCGTCGTCACCTCTCCCGGCGGAGGTGGAGCAGGTCGGCGTAGACGCCGTAGGCGGTCTGCGGCACGAGGCCGTTGCGCTCGGCGACGAAGACGTCGGCCATCAGGTCGGTGTGCAGGAGGGCGCCCAGCGAGTCGCCGCCGAGCGCTGCGAGAGGGTGGTCGACGTCGAGCTCGGCGGCGCGCACGGCTCCGCGGACGACGCCGTCGGTTCCGCGGGTGACCGTCGTGACCAGACGCAGGCGCATGCCCGCGGCGCGCGCCTGCGCGATGCGCTCCGGCGCCACGTCCCGCAGGCTTTCGCGGGCGATCGCGGCCGGCGTGATGCCGGCCCCCATGGCGACGTTGGCGAGGGCCGCCGCCTTGAAGGCGGCGTCCCAGCCGTCGACGTCGTTGGCCGGCAGCGTGAGCTCTAGCAGGCTGAACACGGGGAGGCCGTCCATCACGGTGCTCTCGAAGCGGATGCGGCGGCCGCTGGCCTTTGCCGCCTCCGCGATGCGGTCCCAGTTCCAGGCGATGGGCCCCTTGTTGGCGGTGAGCACGTCCATGCCGAGCGCGAACGCCTCCAGCACGTGGCCGGTGGAGACCGGCGCGAAGTCGTGTTCCATCACGGTGAGCTCCACGAGCACGTCGGCGCCGGAGGCGCGCAGGAGCTCGGACGCCGGCCGGGCCGCCTGCGGCGGGGCCGGCGCGTCACCGACCGCCTCGAGGACGGCGGCCGCTGTGAGGCCGTCCGGCGCCAGCAGGCTGCCGCCTCGGGTGCCGACCGCGCTCACGAGCACGCGCATCCCGTGGGCGTCGGCGAGAGCGCGCTCCTGCTGCGCGAGCAGCGCGCAGAAGGCGCGCGCGACGCTGCCGAAGCCGATGAGGCAGAGCCGGACGGGGCGCGGCTCTGCCGTGCGCGCGCGCGCCTTGCGCGCGTCAGCTGCGCTCATCGCACCGACCGCGCCAGCGCGGAGACGGCGTCGACCAGCCGCTCGAGCTCACCTTGGGTGGTGTACGGCGCGAGCCCCGCACGGATGAGGCCGCCGCGCTCAGCCAGCTCCAGAAGTTCGACCAGGCGCGCGGCGTAGAAGTCGCCGTCCCAGACGAACAGGCCGCGGTCGCCGAGCGCCCGCGCGGCCTCGCCGGCGAGGAACCCGTCGATCGTGAACGAGACGGTGGACGTGCGCGGGCTGCTCTCCGGCGGCCCGTACAGCGTCACGCCGGGTATGGCGACGAGCTGCTCGCGAAGGAACGCCGCCAGCGGCTGTTCGTAGGCCTCGCAGGCCGTCATGCCGGCGACGACCGCGCGGCGCCGGCCCTGTAGGCCGGCGGGCAGGCTACCCCCGACCATGGCGAGGTGCCGCTGTCCGATATCGGCGATGAAGTCGATCGCCGCGGTCGTGCCGGCCAGGCCCTCGAAGTTCGGCGTCCCGGTCTCCCACACGTGGGGCGGCTCGGCGTGCTGTGTCGAGAGGCGCAGCGGCTCCACCTGGGCCGTGGCCTCCGGGCGCGCGTACATCATGCCGACGTGCGGGCCGAAGAACTTGTAGGCCGAGCAGACGAGGAAGTCGCAACCGACGGCCTCGACGTCGATCGGGCCGTGCAGGGCGTAGTGCACCGCGTCGACGACGCTCCAGGCGCCGGCGTCGCGAGCGAGCTTGGCGGCCCTCGCGACGTCGTTGACGGTCCCGACGGCGTTCGACGCGTAGCCGAGGGCGACGATCTTCGTCCGCCCCGGTTGGACCAGCTTCTCCAGCGCCGGCCAATCGAGCGTGCACGTGGCAAGGTCAACGGGTGCCTCGCGCACCACGAGACCGCGCTCCTGAAGCTGCAACCAGGGGCCGCGGTTGGCCTCGTGGTCGAGGGCGGTGATCACGACCTCGTCGCCGGGGGCGAGCCGGCGTCCGAGCGCCTCGGCGAGCAAGAACGCGAGCGTCGTCATGTTGGCGCCGAAGCTGATGTCGGGCGGGGCGCAGCCGAGGAAGTCGGCGCCGGCCACGCGGGCGGCGTCCTGGATCGCGTCGGTCTCCTCGCTCGTCACGAAGCGGCCGCCGTAGTTGGCGTTGTGGTCGGTGAAGTACTCGCGAACGGCGTCGACGACGCGCTGCGGGGTCTGCGTCCCCCCGGGGCCGTCGAGGTAGGCGGCCGGGCGCCCGTCGACGAGGCGCTTGAGGGCCGGGAACTGCGTGCGCACGTAAGCGACGTCGAACTGCGTCATTGACTCCCCCTCGAGCGAGCCTGCGGTGTGGCGCCGGCGTCTGCTGGCTCCCGTAGTCTACCGCGCTCCTTCCGCGGGCGCGGCGGCGCTCGCGCCCGCCCGGCGGTGCAGGATGACGGGCGATGGGGCAGGATGGTACCCGCATGCCCCGCCGTGACGACATCGAGAAGGCTCTCGAGCGCGAGTTCGCCGTGCTCTGCTTCGACTGGGACGGTACGGCCGTGGCCGACCGCCAGGCGGACGCCACGGCCGTCCGCAGCCGCATCGAGCGGCTCGTCGCGCTGGGCGTGGACGTCGCCGTGGTGAGCGGCACGAACATCACGAA
>Ga0118677_10005499_pt1 | contig 22111 bp, 18 predicted proteins | sample AliMusrvi5mmetaG_FD_86154 | JGI IMG/M metagenome (GOLD analysis project Ga0118677, IMG submission 86154)
TCCGAAGTCAGAAGCTCTATCCAATTGAGCTACGGACGCGTTGAACAAACTCGGTTTTTACGGGTAGTTTCGGGTGCATTTCCCCTGCGTCACATCCTGCGGGCACCTGATCAACCAGGATGCTCGTGTGAAAACGGGGACTCGATTCACTCGTCAAAATCGCCATAAAACAATGGAAGCATTATTGCACAAACTCAGCAACATCCGCAAGGAAATCACGATTCAAAGGCTCGCAGCGGGCCAGATCTCACGATTTCGTGCGAATGCTTTCCCACCTCAGTCTTGCAGAAGCTGTTGGACCAGGTTGAACTGACGGTCGTAGATGTTCACGCGTAGCAACAGGTGGCCCGGAAGGGAGTGCGTGGCACAACCCAGGCACGGATCGTAGGCGCGGAAAGCCATCTCGATTTTGTTGAGCAGGCCCTCGGTGACCTTGCCCCCCTTGATCAGGCCCTTGGCAGCGCGCTCGACGCTCATGGCGATGCGAGCGGCATTGTTGCCGGTGGCCACCACCATGTTGGCCATTTTGATCAGGCCCCGCTCGTCGGTTTCGTAATGGTGGGTCAGTGTACCGCGCGGCGCTTCAACGGAACCGACGCCGACACCGGCCCGGGCCCGAACGATTTGACGCACGCCGGTATCGCAGATATCCGGATGGTCGAGCAGCTCGCACATATGCTCGGCGGCGTAGAGCAGCTCGATAAGGCGGGCCCAATGGGTCGCCAGACGGTGATGGATCGGGAGGTTGCGGCCGTTTGCCGCTTTGCCGCGGGCGCCGAATGTTTCGTACAGCCGCTCGAACTCGGCCTGAGCGGCCGGAGTTGCCATCCGGTCCGCCACGTTGAGGCGTGCCAACGGCGTCGCATGGTAGATACCGCTCTCCTGGCCGGCCACGAACCCTTTCCAGCCGATTTTTTTCAGATAGGGAAATTTGAGATAGCTCCACGGTTCGACCCGTTCGGCCACGTGGTCACAATAGTCAGTTGCATCATACCGGACGATTTCACTCCCCACTGTATCAACGACGCGGATTTTCCCGTCGTAAAAATTCGGCGCCAGGGTTTCGTCCACGGTTCCCATGCTGTGCGTCTCATGGTAATAAAGGTCGGACAGTATCAGGTCCAGATATTCCGGATTCTTCAGAACGATATCATCAAACGCCTTCAGGGAAAACCGGGCGAACGCCACATTCTCGGCGGCCCAACCGCGAAACAGGTCCCGCTGCTCCGGCGACACCGCCACCGCCCAGCCACCCGGCACGGCGCCGCACAGGTGAACCCTGCGCCCGCCGAGCTGCTTGATCAGTTCGTGGTTCCGCTTGCGGGTATTGATCACCTGTTGGCCGATATCGAGGCCGACCTTCCGGATAACGCCGAGAATATTGCGCTCCGATGCGGGCGCCTCGGGACCAACAATGAAATCGGGTCCTCCCAGGCAATAGAAATGGGTCGTGTGATCGGTCACATAGAAGGCCATGTAGATCAATTCACGAATGCGCCGCGCGGCCGGGAGGCATTCCACCCCGTAAGCGGCATCCACCGCCTTGATGGCCGCCATGTGGTGCGCCTCGGGACAGACGCCGCAGATGCGGTTCGTGATATTGGGCATCTCTTCAGCATGCCTGCCGACGCAGAACGACTCGAAACCACGCAGTTCGGGAACCTGAAAATACGCCGACGAGACTTCACCGGCATCGTCGAGGAAAATCTCGATCTTGCCGTGTCCCTCCAGCCGGGTAATCGGATCAATGGTAATGCGGCGGGTCATTATTCCGCCTCCTTGGCACGATCAGCAACGACCGTTTCCGACAGGGAATAGCGGTAAAACGTCCCGAGCGGATCGGCGACACCGGACAGGGCATCCCGCAGGCGCGCATGCAGAACGGCCTCGTCTGCGCCTGCGGCGTTGCCCGGATCAATAGCCGCCGCGAGCGTGGCAAGGGCGACAGCACCCGGATCGGCCGTTCGGTCAAGAGCACCATAACAGCCGGTACAGGGCATATTGACGGCCGGACAGAGAGCCTGACACCCTCCGCGGGTTGCGCTTCCCACACACAGAAACCCCTGTTCGACCAGACACCACCCCGGTTCGGGGATCGCTTCATACGGCCTGATTAATCGCGGAGCGAGCAGCATGCGTTTTTCGCGCGGGCATTCATCACAGACCGCCCGATCATTGCAGCCAATCAACGCACCCGATGGCGGCAGCGCCGCACCGGAAGCGACATGACGCACGACTGCGACAATCTGTCCGGATTCCGGCGGACAGCCGGGCATCGTGTAATCCACCTGCACCGCCTCATGGACCGCCAGAACCCTGCAAAGAAATGCGGGAAGTTCCAGTTCGCCATCCGGCACCCGGCATGTTGTACCCGGAATCAGCCGTTCCGGATTATCAATGCTCGGCCCGGAACAAAAGGCCGTTTCAAGTACATCGGCAATGCCATGATGGTTGGCCAGAGCAGGAATCCCGCCGGTGGCGGCGCAGCTCCCAAAAGCGACGAAAACCTGGGATTTTCTGCGCAGCAGCTGCGCCATCTCCAGGTTCTCTTCGGTACGGAGAGCGCCATTGAAGAGGGTCAGAAAAATATCCCCGTCACCAAGCGCCTCGATATCTTTCTTTTTGGTATCCAACAAACAGGGGCAGAACATGAAATCGAAATGGGCGTCAACTTCAAGGATCGCTTCATCAATATTCGCAAGAGAAACTTCGCAGCCGCCGCATGAAGCGGCCCAATACATGGCGAGTTTCGGTTTCTGTGAGCTCATTCGCACTCCCTTTGTTTAAGTTCCCGAAGCGGTATCCTGCCACCCCAACTCAGCCAACCGGCCCGCAAAACGGTCCATTTCGGTTTCAAGAACCGGCATAATTTCGCGGGCACGGGCCAGATTGCCGATCTTGCACATCTGCTCCAGCTCAAAGGCATTACACTGCAAAGTATACGCGCTAACGCTGGCTGAAGCTCCCCTCAGGGCATGGGCCTGATTCTCTGCTTCGCTTACGTTGCCTTCCGCCAGTAATGATTTGGCGGAAGTCAGAATGGCCGGTGAGGTTGCCAGAAACAACCGCGCAACGTCACGCGCCAACGCCTCATCCCCCATACTTTTCCGGATCAGGTCAGGTGCGTTGAAGCACTCCTCGTAAACATGATTGTGCGGCACATCCCCACCAGTGTCAACAGCCGCCGGAACATCGGCAGGCAGACCAAGCCAGCAGCTTAACGCTTCAAATACCACTTCCGGGCGTATCGGCTTGGCTATATAGCCGTTCATACCAGCTTCACGGCATTTATCCCGGTCTTCCTGTGTGACGTGGGCGGTCATCGCGATAATCACAACCTCATGGTTGAGTACGCGAGAGGTGGAGGATCGAATAGCCTTGGTTGCTTCATATCCGTTCATCTCGGGCATTTCCACATCCATGAACACGAGGTCGTAGCAAATGGACTCAAGTGCGCTGATCCCTTCCTGGCCGTTCGCCACAGCATCTGCATTGTAGCCGAGTTTTTTCAGAATCGTCAGCGCCACCATCTGATTGACGGAATTGTCTTCAACAACCAGAATGCGCAACTTCCTGCGCAGGGTGTCAGAAATTACCGGCAGGGCCTGCTGCGGAGCCGGTCCGTCTCCGTGCGCTGTCTCTGCATCTTCCGGCACCATTGACTGTTTGAGGAAGCAGACGGTAAACCGGAAATGGGACCCTTCCCCTTCGAGGCTTTCACCAGAGATAGTTCCCCCCATCATCTCGGTCAATTGCCGGGAGATGGAAAGACCCAGGCCGGAGCCGCCGTAACGGCGCGTTGTGGAACCGTCAACCTGCGTGAACGGGTCAAATATGGCCTCAAGGCGGCTCTGCGGGATGCCGATACCAGTGTCGCTGACCAGAAAGCGGAGGGTCACGGCCCGGTCATCTTCGCTTTCGAGCGAGACACGCAGCGACACCGCTCCCTGGGAGGTGAATTTAATGGCGTTACCAATCAGGTTAACCAGCACCTGACGAAGACGGCCCGGGTCACCACACAGTTGCACCGGAACTTCGGAGTCAACGGAACAATTGAGTTCCAGCCCGGCTTTTTTTGCCGGTTCGGCAAACATTTCAACCGTCTCGACAACGACTGTGTGCAGGTCAAAATCCAGGGTTTCGAGTTCGAGACGGTTGGCCTCTATCCGGGAAAAATCAAGAATGTCATTGATTATGGCAAGCAGTGATTCACCGCTGGTACGGATGATTTCAGCGTAGCGGCGCTGCTCAGGTGTCAAGGGGGTATCCAGCATCAGCCCTGCTATGCCGATAACACCATTCATCGGGGTGCGGATTTCATGGCTCATCGTTGCCAGAAATTCACTCTTCGAAATATTTGCCGCTTCGGAATCATGCATTGCCTGACGCATGTCACCCACATAGCGCCGTATACCGGCGACAAGCAGAATAAGCGCCATCCCCGCAATGGCAACAAGGACGGAAAACTGTATGGTCAGGCCCCGGTATCGGTCAATGTCATTCAATGCAGCGTAGGTATAGACCGTATAGCCGGCTTTATCCTGCGGGCTTTTGGACACCAGATACGGGGTGGGACTGTCGGGGAAAGCGGCAGTGAGATACGGGTTGAGTACTCCTGGAGCATGATCAATTTTCAATACCGGGAATTCGCGGCGCTTGTACTGTTTATCGAGTTCATCGGCCGCCATACTCAACACCGGAGCATTGCTCACCGCATAGTTTTCCAGCTTTTTCTCACTGGCAAGTACGATAACGCCGACAGCATCGGTGATGAAACAGTCGAAACGACGAAATCTCTGACTAAGATCGGGGCTGGTTATCTTGGCGACCACGACACCAATAACACTTCCCTTTTCAACAATCGGGGCGGAAAAAAAGAAGCCGGGTACGTTCGACAGGCGGCCAACGGCGTACTGTTTGCCCCGTTCGCCTGACATTGCACTTCTGAAATAGGCACGATCAGCATAATTTGTACCGACAAGCGAATTCTTCTGGTCATAATTACTGCTTGAAATACAATCACCGGTGCTGTTTATGACAAACACCTGGTTATCGCCCAGTTCCTGATTCACAATGGCAAGATAGCGATTGACCTCCGTTAAAAGCGGATCGGCAGTATACGCCGAAAGCTTGACCGAAGAAGGGACATCACGAGAGAAGGATTGTACTATGCGTGAATGCAGGGCTGATTTAACCAGTGGACTCTCTGCCACTATTGCCGGCAGACCAAACAGGTGGGCAAGCGAGCGCTCTAAATGATTGGAAACCGCTTCAGTCGTCTGATCCAGCTTTTCGGAATGCCGTTGCACTTCCGCCTTCAGCCGGTTTTCCATGACAAGGTACACCACGAAATATGACAAAACCAGCCATACTCCAAGACAGACCAGCAACGGCACTACATTGCGGCGGGCAGTGATGCCGGGCTGTCCCGCCTTGGCGGTGGGTGTCACAGTGCTAAACATGGAGAATCACCTTAGGTGAGGCATTGGTGGCTGTACTACTTTTGCATCAGCCATCGTCATGGAATTTGAATAGGGCTCCCAGAAGCGGAAGGTATTGCGGCCAGATTTTTTGGCGGCATACATGGCCCGGTCTGCGGCAATTTCCAGCTCTTTCATAACGGTGCCGTTGTCGGGAAATATGCTGATGCCGATACTTACAGTCATCTCTATCACATTGTTCTCCAACCGGAATGGTTGGATAAACTGGTTCAGAAGCTCACGCGCTATAATGGTCAACTGTTCCCTGTCGCCGCAATCAGCAAAGATGATGCAGAATTCATCTCCACCCAAGCGGCTTATGGTATCAAGATCCCGCTTGCAGCAGAGCCTGATTCTTTCAGCGGATTCCAGCAGCAGTTGATCGCCGGTTTCATGGCCGTAGGTATCGTTGACCAGCTTGAAATGGTCCAGGTCCATGTACAGGAGCCCGAATTTCGTCCCATACCGGCACGCTTTTGCGATAGCCTGTTCAAGCCGGTCTTCAAAAAGCCTCCGGTTTGACAAACCGGTTAGTGCATCATGAAACGCCATATCACGAATTATTTTCTCGTTTTTTATCCGTTCACTGATATCACGGAATTTTTCGATGGTTCCGGTAACAACGCCAAAGGAATCCTTCAGCTGTGAGGCGGTACTTTCAATATGGAGAGTTTTGCCGTTGTGCCGGTATTCCCGGTATCCCGTATGTGGTTCACCATCCAGCAAGACCTTGACCGTCGGGCAATCAGCGCAGGGCTCGTTCAGACCGAATATTTCATAACAGGCCGCCCCGATCCGGTCACCAAAAAGCTGGATCATGGCCTTGTTTTGATACTGAATCCGGTAGTTAAGATCTTTTATGGCGATGCCTTCATTCAGACATTCAAGCACCGTGCGGAATTTCTCACGCTCGCTTTCAAGCTGGCGTTTGACTGCGTTTATTTCACTACAGCGCTTTATCGCCACCAGCAGTTTTTCAATCTCAACCGGCTTGATAAAATAATCGCTGAATCCGAGCGAGATTGCCGAAACGAGACAGTCGGTCTCGCGAATTGCAGAGGTTGCGATTACCTGGGTATCTGTATCCAACGCCTTGATCTTGCCGACCAACTCAAGTCCGCTCATACCCGGCATATTGATATCAGTGATAACAATCGGCGGGCGCAATTCCTGGAATTTCCGGAATCCATCAATGCCATCGTGCGCAGTAACCACCCGGGCGCCGGCCTTCAAAAGCACTCGTGAAATGAAGAGCGCCGAAGTGGCGTTATCTTCAACCAGGAGCAGCTCAAGTCCCGCCAGATCTATGTTAAAGGTGACCGCCGACATTATTCCCGTCTTTCTTACCTATCAAAACAATAGAGTTGTCCTCAGCATTTCATACGCATAATACACCAGTTGAAATGACCGGCAAGAACGTACCTGACATCCGTTTCAAAACCTACGCCGGCACAACCCGCTTCATTTCACTCACCAGTTCATCAATAACCAGTGGTTTGGACGCATACCCGTCAAAGCCCAGCTCCAAAAAACGTTTTTTCTCTTCGCGAAGTGCATAGGCGGTCAGTGCTATAACCGGCAGGTGTCGGGAACCGTCCTGTTCTCGTCGGCGAATTTCACGAAGTGCATCTTCACCGTTCATGAGCGGCATCTGAATATCCATTAAAACGAGATCAAAGTCATTGCGGTCCAGCGCCTCAAGACATTCTTTGCCGTTTTCGGCAGATTCGACAGTATGCCCCAGTTTTGCCAGTAATGTCATCCCGAAAGCGATGTTGACCGGGTTGTCTTCGACAAACAGCAGCTTCAACGACGGGCCATTCCACTTATCCGTGATCTTTAGCAGATCTTCGACGTCTGCTGCCCGTTTTTCAGGAATATCAAACCGTACGGTCACCCTGAAGCAACTGCCGACGCCTGGAGTACTTTCAGCAGCGATACGTCCCCCCATGAGTTCGGCGAGCCTCTGGCTTATAGAGAGGCCAAGGCCGGTGCCGCCAAATTTACGGGTCGTTGAGCCATCTCCCTGGACAAACGGCGTAAAGATCCGGTCAAGGGCATCGCCGGCAATACCGATGCCGGTGTCACGTACTGAAAACTGAATGAGTACGGATTTTTCCGTCTGTTCGAGAGTTTGAGCCGTGACATTTATCTGCCCTTTGGCCGTAAATTTCACCGCATTTCCGACCAGATTGAGGAGAATCTGTTTGACCCGCAGCTGGTCTCCGACAACAACCTGAGGAATCTCTTCCGGAATATCAACATTCAACACAAGTCCCTTTTCAACCACAATGGCCCGCACCATCTGGGTAACCGCATCGATACAATTCCTGATGCTGAACTCAGCTTGTTCGATCCTGATTTTTCCCGCCTCGATCTTTGAAAGATCAAGTATATCATTCAACAGCGACAACAGATTGTTGCCGGAAACTTTCAGGGCATCCACGTACTCTCGCTGTTCTTCATCCAGCTCGGTCATTGTCAGGAGGTGGGCCATGCCGATAACACCATTCATCGGGGTTCGTATCTCATGACTCATATTGGCCAAAAACTCGCTTTTGGCAAAATTGGCCGCTTCGGCCTGCCGCCTCAGCTCAACAGCCTCTATCATATCAGCTTCCCGCCCACGGAGCGCCCTGACTATAATGATCGTTGCAATCAGAAGAGCAGCAATACTTACGGTTGAAAGACTGACTATCCCCTTCACGATATGGCGCCAGTTATCCAGAAAAAAATCATCCGTTGCGGTTATATTAACGATTAGCGGATATGCCCGAACCAGGCGCGACGCGCCCAACCGCGCAACAGTGCGATTGTCATCCGAAAAACGGGGTGAGTTCAGGTAGAGAACATCGTCGCTCTTCTTTAACTCCTTGACAATATGGTAGGTAGTACCGGTTGTATTGACCTTCCCGATCAACTCGTCTTTCATCGGCCAGCGGGTCAGCACGGAATAATCGTTGCGGTAGAGTGTTACTGATGCCCCTTTTCCGAGCTTGAGTCCCAACTGTTCATAGAACCGGGTGAATGCCTCGGCGGATATTCCTACGAGCACCAGGCCCAGCATATTCCCTTTGCCGTCATTGATCCGGCGGCTGATGTAGAACACCCATTTACCATTGCCTTTGTTGCGTACGGAAATACTGATAAAATTATCTGCTCCACCTCCGGCAGCATGCATCTTGAAGTAATCACGGTCAGACAGGTTGATGGGTGGCGGAGGATATGAACGGGTGAAGTTGATTACTTTGCCATCATTGGCGACAATCGTTGCCACATCGACTTGCGGCAGCAGCTCAATCTTGTTCTTAAGCATCTGATTTACATCGGGAGTTCCCAGGCGGGACTGATATTCCTGCGGGGTTTCGGCCTTTTTTGAACGCACCTGTTCGGAAATGCTGTCCAGTGCGGCATAGGCTGAGACCATTATCTGGTACGTGTGCTCCGCCAGCACCAGCGAATTGCTGCTCATCTGCCGCCGCCAGAGTTCGATTTCATGGTTGCGCAGACTTACGGCAGAACCGACCGCAGAGGCAATGATAATCAGGATGAGCACCGCACTAAAAACAATTGTCAGTTGGCTGCCCTTAAGACGGTTGAGAGCTTTTAACATCAAAACCCCTTTCTGTGAGGCAGTGTAAAATCAGAAATTTTTATTAATGATAGCCAGCTGTTCTTCAGCGCAATGCGGACAGACGCCGTGGCTGAAGAGCGCTTCCGAATGTTCGCAAATATACTGTTCCAATTGTTTCCAGACATCGTTGTCTTCCCGGATTTTTTTGCAGTACATACAGATCGGAATAATTCCTTCAAGGCGCTTTACCCGGGCGAGTGCCGCTTCCAGCTCTTCATTTTTGCGATTTACGATATCCCGCTGTTCCCTGATAAAATCGCTCCGTTTTTTCAGTTCAATGTGGTTGCGCACCCGCAGGTTGAGCAGATCAAAGTTGACCGGCTTTGACAGATAGTCGATGCCGCCAAGCTGGAGACCGGTCACCTCACCGGAAATAGTGTCCATTGCCGTAAGAAACAGAATCGGGATGTCGGCAAAATTTTCATCTGACTTGATGATTTTACAGACATCGAAGCCGTTTAAATCGGGCATCATCACATCCAGCAGGATCAGGTCAGGCTTCCGTTCCTTTACCAGGCGTATGGCATCATAGCCGTTGTTCGCCGAAAAGGTATCATACTTGTTATCAAGTGCTCTTTCAAGAACCTGAATGTTTATCGGCTCGTCATCAACAATCAGGATCTTAGGTCCCGTTTTCATTTAGTGTCTCCCGAAGTTTACCTCAGTTATTTGTTCTTTCGCAAGATTACTGTTCGTCGAGAACCGGCTTCCCCGAATATCGTTTTATGTTTCTGTCCAGGTGTTGGGATACGATACTCAAACGGGATATATCTTCACGGCTTATGGCGCAGAGTTCCGCCTCAACCAGATCATACCCCGCTTCCCGGCACGAACTGATAAAATTCTTTTGCGCCTGACTGCGAAATTTATCATCTGTCAAAATTCTTCCCAATAATCGTTCTACCGCTTCCTGGCTCATAACAACACTCCGTAACATTGATCGGTTTTTATAAAATCCAAGGTACCGATATAGTGTAGCAATAGTGATACCAAAACAGCGTTATTCACTATTTCAGTATGTTACACACATACCGACAAGAGCCACTGTACTATTTTGGCACACTATGTGGAGCGATGGTACACGTTGTGGCGAAGCGGGAAGTAATATTCGCTAGATTTCCTGAATCGACAAACTTTAGTCGCGATAGAACATCTTGCGGTCGATTTTCAATATCTGAGCCGCTTTTGACTTGTTGCCACGGCAGCGGTCCAGCGTCTGGGACAGGATCTGGCTCGTCAGAGAAGAAAGGGACAGGTGTTGCGTCGGTAATTTCAGATAATAGGAGGTGGAAGAGGGATCCGTATCCTGACGGTTACCAGCGGGAGAACTTTCCTGATGAAGACCGAGATGATCCGGACGCATCAAGTCACCGGAGGTGAGAATTGCAGCCCGTTCAAGCCGGTTGCGCAACTCCCGCACATTACCCGGCCAGTCGTGGGCAAGGATGGCATCCATCGCTTTTTTGGAGATACCGGGCAGCGGTTTGCCCAGATGCTGCTGCAGTTCTGACAGAACCCGTTCGCAAATCTGCCAGATATCATCTTTTCGTTCGCGCAACGGCGGAATATGGAGAGGAAATACATTGATGCGGTGATACAGATCCTCCCGGAAAGCACCCGCCTCCACCCGCTCCGCCAGATTGGCATTTGTTGCAATAATGACCCGGCAGGCAAGCGGAATCGACTCACTGCCGCCGATTTTTTCAAAGGTCCGCTCCTGCAGGGCGCGCAGCAGCTTGGCCTGCAGGGAAAGCGGCATATCACCGACCTCATCAAGCAGAAGGGTGCCGTTTTTGGCCAGACTGAACTTCCCTTCCCGATCCCTGTCTGCCCCGGTAAACGCTCCTTTTACGTGACCAAACAGTTCACTTTCAATGAGATGTTCCGGAATGGCAACACAGTTGATCGCCACAAAGCCGGTCGGCATGCCGGTACTTGCATAATGGATGGCCCGGGCAAGTACTTCCTTGCCGGTACCGCTTTCGCCGTATATGGCAACCGTAGTGCGGGGCGACAAAGCCACTTTTGCCGCCATTTCAAGCACAGCTTTCATGCCGGGATTGACCGTAATAATATTCTGAAAAGTGAAATGCTCCTGCAGATAGGCCTTGATCTGGAGGTTCTCGGAAAGAGCCCGGTGATAGTCGAGGACTCGCTGCACCGTCAATTGCAGGTTGTCGGGATTGAACGGCTTTTCGAGATAATCGTAGGCCCCCTGACGCATGGCATCAACCGCGCTTTCAATACTTCCGCACGCGGTGACAATTATGAACGGTATCTTCTGCCCCCGGCGGCGAATTTCCTCCAGCAGCGTAATCCCATCCATTTCCGGCATGCGCAGGTCTGAAATAACCAGACTGAACTCTCCTCCGTCAAGAAGCTCCAGGGCCTGCATCCCCCCTGAAGCCATGACCACATCATAGCCAAAGCGTTTCAGGTAGCCGCCAAGAACGAGCAAGGAAGTCTTGTCATCATCTACTGCCAGTATTGTGGTATGCGTTGGAATCATTACCGGAACCTTTACATCACTGCTGATAAAATCTGACCCTGACAGGAATATTTCGAGGCGTCGCTCGAATCAGTAAGATCTCAGTTCTATTATATGTATTATTACCATAAGTTTTGTCGTCTTAATACAGATTATAATTGCTGACGTTAGGAATAACTCTACAGAAATTATATAATCAAACGGGGGCTGTACTTCTCGTTAAAATCCATACAAGCCACCATACAACAATGGGACGGCCAATCTGGCCACCCCATTGTTATTGCCTTACATTACATGACGAAGACAATCAGTCAAACCTGCCACGGCAGCTGAATTACCATGCTTACTATATTTTGAAACGCATCAATGCTTCCCGAAGGTTTTCCGATTTCTGGGCCATACTGGCGGATACGCCCCCCACTTCAACCGAAACGGTGCGGTTCTGCTCCGAGATAGCGCAGATCTGGTTCATCAATTCGATCAACTGCTTGGTACGCGTCGCGATGTACACACTTTTTTTAACCAGGTCAGATGAGATGTCAACCGACTCCTTCAGATGCTCACTGGTCCCTCCCACATTATCAATCAGGTTTCGGATGGATGCCGCAATTTCCTTCATGCGGATTACGCACTTTTCAATTCGGTACAAACCCGCTTCAATGAGCTGGATCTTTTATTCTGCAGAATGGAAGGATGTTACAACGTGAATCGCTTCACCACAGCTTGCAGCTCTTCCGCTACCGCACTCAGCTTCGCTGCCGCAGATGCCGCTTACGCCACACAAAGCATGCCGGAGGTAGCACATCTGAATTATCTGTGCAACCAACTTTTATTGCAGGAATTTACTAAATGAAATACGAGGGGAGAAGTGAAGCAGGCTATAATATGTTACAGCCTATCTTTCCGAGACGCGGTATTTCCGCTAAGCTTATACTATCATTTTTGTAATGCTGTAGCTATTTCGGCTGTTCCCTATTGGCCCCTGTCAAGAAGCCCGCGTACCTTCGCCATAAAATCATCTGTTGTGAATGGTTTTGCCAAAAAGTGTTCTTCCGATTCAAGAGCGGCGTTGGTGATAACATTATTATCGTACCCTGATATGTACAGCACGACACCGAGATCCTGCCGCTCTTCCTGCAGTTTCCTGAACAGTTGCCGACCGTTCATGCCCGGCATTACGATATCGGATATCAGCAGGTCAATTTTGCCCGGCAGCTGGCGGGCTATTTTCAGGGCCTGATCCGGGTGTGCCGCCACATGAAGTGCGTAACCGAGTTCATTCAATAGTTCCGTGACCATCTCACGCACCATGGCGTCGTCTTCGACCAGCAGAATTGTTTCGGTACCGCGATAGTCGCCTGAATATTCTGCCTCCGGCTGCTCCACAGCGAGTGCCTGGTCAGTTGTGGGAAAAAAGATCTTGAAGGTGGTGCCCTTGTCGACCATGCTGATTACATCAATGTAGCCGTTGTGTTGTTTGACGATCCCATAAACGTTGGCCAGCCCGAGTCCGGTCCCTTCGCCGGCCTCTTTTGTCGTGTAGAATGGTTCAAAGATGTGCTGCAGGGTCTTTTCCGACATGCCGCAGCCGCTGTCGGTAATGGTCAGCAGCGTGTAGGCACTAACTTCCATGCCGGGATGAAAGCGGGCGTATTCGGCATCAATGTGAATGTGGCCGGTTTCAATGGTTATCGTGCCATTGGCTGCAATGGCGTCTTTGGCATTGAGTGCCAGGTTGAGAATGATCTGTTCCAGTTTTGGCCGGTCTGCCGTGATGATCTGCGGCTGCGGCGATGTTTTCAGTTGGATGTCGATGTTTTCACGCAGGGTGCGGCGCACCATCGGGTAGAAGGAGTGCAGAACTTCGTTCAAATCGACGGCTCTGGTCTGCATCGGCTGTTTGCGGCCGAAACTGAGCAACTGATGGGTCAGATCCCGCGCCTTCAGGGCCGCCGCATTGATCAATTGCAGTTTACCGAGGGCCTTCTTGTCGTCTTCAGGAATGGCATTGTGCAGCATGTCGGCATAGATAATGATCGGCGTCAGCAGGTTATTGAAGTCATGGGCCATGCCTCCCGCCAGATGGCCGATTGCTTCCATTTTCTGGGACTGATGCAGCTGTTCTTCCAGGGCCGTCCGATCCGATTCGGCGCGATGGCGCTCAATGGCGATACCGGCGAAAGCTGATGCCTGTTCGATGAGCCGGATTTCGTCCACACCGGGAGTGGCCGGTTCGCGGTGGTAAATGGCAAACGTGCCGAGAACCTCGCCGCTGGATGAGCGTATCGGTTCCGACCAGCAGGAACGCAGTCCGGCATCTTCTGCGGGAACGAAGCCTTTCCAGAAGGGATGTGTTGCAATGTCTTCGACGACTACCCGTTCATTCCGGTACGCTGCGGTGCCGCAGGAGCCGATGCCTTCGCCGATCCTCGTGCGGTTCACCGCGAGATTGTAGGCCTCCGGAAAGCTGGGAGCGGCGCCGTTTAAAAGCCGCTTGCCGTCTTCCGATACCAGCAGTATCGAGCAGAGTGCTTCCGGGCGTTCTTTTTCGATAGCGCGGGCAATAAAGCTGAGCAGGCTGCTCAGTTCATCGCCGCGGGCGATCCGCTCCAGTATTTCCGACCGGATATGTTCGCGTATTTCTGCCCGTTTCAGGTCAGTGATATCCTTGACGACGTGTACCGCCCTGAAAATGGTGCCTTCCTCGTCAAAGACCGGATCAAGCGATATTTCATACCAGCGGGAGTCCTTGCGCATCTGCATCGTGGCGCGCTTGCCGGTCGCCATCATCTGGTCGAACGGGCAGATCTCGTGGGAGTAGGCTTCCTGTTGAACTATATCGCAGCAGCGGCGCCCGACTATTTCCTGGGCCGATTGTCCAAAGATGGGCTCCGTTGCGCTGTTGGCGCGGATGATGACCCGGTCCGTGTCAAGCAGCCAGACCGCGTCTTCAGAGGCATCAAAGGTTTCCTGCCATTCAAGGGCGATGGTGGACAGCTGTTTCTCAAAGGCCTTCCGCTCGGTTATGTCTCGAACGGTAGCACAGTTTAGTTGCTGGTCACCGAAATCTATCATATTCGCCACAACAGCCACTTCAAATAATCGGCCTTCCTTGCTCTTGTGCCGGGTTTCAATCTTCACCGACCCTTTGTGCCGGAGTTCCAGCCAGTGCAATGCCCACAGTTCGCCAGTCATAAGCGGATCGATTTCGGGAATAGTCCTGGTTAACAGTTCTGCCATCGAGTAGCCGAGCATCGCGCAAGCAGCATCATTTGTTTTGATAATCCGGCTGTCTTCCGAAATCCAGTATACCGGTTCCAGCATTTTTTCGATTGAGGTATTGGCTATCTGCAGCTCTTTCTGTTGCAGGTCAAGTCTCCGGAACTGGCTCAGAAACAACCGCGACAGCAGGACAATAATGACCATCAGCAGCAGAACAAATGAGCCCTGTTCGTAGAGTGATGTCAGCCAATGCCGCGTCACATCGTCTTTGCTCAGCGAAACTATTGCAACAATCGGGTACCCGTCAAAGCAGTTGTATGAAACGATACGTTTGTCATTGCTGAGCCGTGACGTACCTTGAAACGTTCCGGAACGGGCGTTTGGCAGCAGGGAGGTGAACAGGGTGGAAGATGCAAAGCTGGGAGAAGATGATTTCTCGTGATTTGGTTCAGTAATGAGAATGTCACCGCTTGTGGTGGAAAGTATTATCCTGCCATGGCTACCGGCATCAACTGTTTTATAGAATTTTTCAAAGTAGCTTGCTTCGTAGGTGACGACCACCACTCCGGACAAGGAACCGTCAGCTGAACGATAGGGGCGACTCATGGCAAAACGGGATGTGCCGCTGATCCGGCTCGTAAATGGTTTCGATATGTAGAGGTCCGAGGAACGGCTCTTTACCTGGTGTAAATAGTAGTCCCGGTCGGCAACCAGTATCGGTTTTACCCGGAATTCCTGAGAGTGGGCGGTGATGTTGCCATTGGCATCAACGAAGTATGCCGAACTGAATTGCGGCGCACTTTGAGCGATATTTTTGAGCAGCCGGTAGAATTGCTCAGTTTGGATAAACGGAAGACCACCGTGTTCATTGATATCATCGCAGAGATTTTTGAGGGCGGTGTCGGCCTCCGCAAAGACCCGCTCACCATGTTCCTTGAGGGCATGGGCGTGACTGGCTGAATTTTTCTCGGCATTTCTGATGACGTTGCGGTATTCCGCCAACATGCTCCAGCAGAACAGCATAACAAGAAGCAACAGCACAAAACCAGTGGCAATAAATACCCTGCGGCGTATGGCGAGGTATGAACTATCAAACATTGCTATCTCCCAAACAATTATCTACACTTACCCGGAATTACAGATCATTGAAACCATTCCAGTCTCATCATATCATATGTAGCGTACAATTCGAACAGTTCATTAATCAGTCGCCTCCGTGACCACAACGGCAGACGAGCAGTCATAATCATCAAGCCGATAGATACTTTTCCAGACCAATCCGCAGCGGATGCAAGAGCAGTGCTGGACAATCTCACCCCTGCCAACGGACAGATGGCCTATAGTGAGATCTTTGGTCTGGCATTTGGGACAGCGCTCGCCTGCCTGGCGCACGAACGTTTCCCGCGTGACATATTCCGGCGTGCCGGTCCCGGCGGATTTCACCGCCACGGCGCCGGTCACCGCGCCTTCTATTGCAGCGGCGGCTTCAGAAGCGGTCGCCTCCTGAATAAGCACCTGTGGAGGGGTCGCGTCCCGATACTGAATCTCTACTTTATAGCCGGCGCTTAAGCGTTCAAAGCGGATTCCGAAGGTTGTATCTTTGAGTACTCCCATGTTCAGCTCGGTGCAGCGCGCACGCAATGATTTCTCGGTTACTTTCAATCGTTCTTCCCCTCATTTTTGGTTAGTGTACTTCCTGCCGCTTAAACTAATATTCGGCCTCATATGTTTCAGTGGTTCCCTGTTGGCACTGATGGAGCAAATAATCTCAAGCATAAAACTGTTCAAGCCGGTTGGCAAAAGAAAGCCCCTTTACCATTTTTGGTAAAGAGGCGGAAATTCTTTAGTCAGCGGCTGCCGTTAGGCTTTGGCTGGTGCTTTTTTCTTGGCTGCTGCTGTTTTTTTAGCTGGTGCTTTTGCAGCTACAGCTGGTTTCGCGGTTGCAGCGGGCTTAGCTTTTACTGCAGCAGCTTTTGCTTTAACAACCGGTGCAACTGGGGCAACAACCGCAACCGGCTTGGCGTTTTTTGCAGCACGAACAGCGCGGGCTTTTGCCAGAATTTCACCCTGCCCCCGATCAAGAGCGTCTTTTTTCCGCTGCTCGGAATAGGCTTTGGCAACCAGTGACTGAGTAGAGGGGATACCAAACTGTTTGCGGTATTCACCCGGTTTCAGATTATGTGCCATTGACAGGTGTCGTTTAAGGGTTTTGAAACCACCTTTGTTGCATACCATACAGATTACTTCAGTCTTTTTGAAAAAATGCTTATAGTTGACTTTTACTGGTGCAGATCCTTCAGCCGGTGCATTGGCTGACTCTCCTCCTTCCTCAACACCCTTTAGAAATGAAAATATCATTTTCATTTCTGCCTGAAGTTCCTCAGTAGTCATATCCTTTTTTGTTGCTCGTGCAGTGACGATTTGTGCGGTTAATTCAGTTAAAGTTGCCATACGTTGTGTTCTCCTGTGAAAAAAATTATTTCACAGCTATATAGCAGGAATATTCCTTAAAGCAAAACTGTTTACGTAGATATTATAAAAAAAATATTTATCTACATTGAACACCACCTGGCTTCTCTCAATACTGAAACGGCTTAGCCAGACATATAGGCATTCTTCTCACATACACTGGCCTCTGAACTTTTGGTTGCAACATCACTTCAGTAATAAATCTGCTCTTGCGTATCTCCTTTACAACTGATCTTACTCTTGGCTCATACTCCACCCAAAATCCAAACATAACAATTATTACTCCACACAAAGTAATTGGTTCCATTTTTCGATCTCCTGATCTCATTGAAGTGTTTCAGATTACCAGCCGCTTTCTACAAATTTCGGTACACACCTATTACTCTGCCAACTATCGTAACTTCACCATCTTCCGGGTAAATGAGGATTGGATTCATATCAGGATTCGCCGGTTGCAATCGAATGTGGTCATGCTCTTTATAGAACCACTTGAGCGTTACCTCGCCATCAACCATTGCGACCACGGTGTCCTTATTATTTGCCGTCTGCTGGGGGCGTACGAGGGCCAAGTCACCATCAAGAATTCCGGCATTGATCATCGAGTCGCCACTGACTTTCAGGAAAAAGCAATCGGCCCCCTTGACCGCCATTTGATCGACTGAAAAGTAGCCCTGGATATCTTCAATTGCCGTGGAGAGATGACCGGCACGGACCGTACCGATGATCGGCAGGGAGACGGGACGGCTATTCGGCACCGTCAGTGAAATCCCACGATTCACATGTTCCCGTTTGAGATACCCCTTACGTTCCAACGCATCCAGATGTTTCATAACCGGCAGGGTGCCGGATACTTTCAAATGCCCGGCGATTTCCCGTTGGCTGGGCGGGTAGCCGCAGCTGTCGCTGAATGTTGTGATGAACTGCAGCACCTGTCGCTGGCGCGGAGTAAGTTCCTTTATCGATGAAACACCATAGGTAGTCATATGACTACCATATGTTTTTTGTGCGGGCCTGTCAAGTGTTCTTTAGCTTTAAAAGCTCAACAGAGACATCCGCGAAACAGAAACAGGGACTCAACCGTATTGGCCAAGTCCCTGTTTTTCCGGGTTGGAACGACTGGATTGATAATAAAATCCAGTTAATCATCCCAATATCTGAGCTTCAATTTTTGTCGTTTATGCAGCCGGTTTATTACGGACAGTCCCCCAAACGTTTGGCATTGACAACCATTTTCATGTTCCTACCCTGTGACTGCATCTTCATGTTCGATTCATAGGAGTCTCTCTTGAAAATCGTCTCGCCACTGAAAACACCACTGTTTTTACCAGTACACGTCATCTTCCAGGTGACTTTATTGCCGGACTGTTTAAAATCTGTAACGGTACAGTTTTTGTCGGTAGTAACAGTCTTTTTCTGATCCTTGACATCTTCCTTGCTGTAGCAGTGATTAACCTTGGTTGGCGGAATTTTCATCGGCATACCGGGCATATCCATGGTGGAGACAATCTCCCAATACCCATCATGCATAGTATCAGCGGCAAAACTGGACATCGGTAAGGCGCAGGCAGCGAGAATGGCAAAGACAAGTTTTTTCATGATAACGTCTCCTTTACGGCTCATTATACTGAATATCAATAATCCCACAACTGAATTTAAGTGCAGTGCCGTAAAGTGTGGAGGGATGTAGCACATTTCTCAATATTCAACAGGTCATCGAGATTGCTGTGAATCTTCCCGCCTTTCATAGTCGGCGCCTCCGGGGGCCGACAGCGAGTGACCAGCCTTTCTGAACATCAGTCGTGCCGTGGGCATCTCCCCGGCTTCCACTTCCTCATAACAGAGAATTTCTCCGGCGTATTCCGCAGCTATCCTTTTCAACTCACCATTCCTGAGCAGATAGTCCGGATTATGTGACTGCAGCAGCTTCGGCGCTTCACGGATGGTATCGAACAACAAGATGCCGTTCGGAACCAGAAGCGCCATTTCTTGCGGAATAAGCTCCCGCAGCAGAAAATTGAAGTTCAGCACCAGATCATACTCCCCGTCCAGTACGGTTTCCTGCAGATCAACCTGACGAAAATCAATCTCCAGCCCCAATTCATCGGCGCGCTGCCTACCCTTGGCAAGACCAACATCTGAGATGTCAAGAGCCGTCACCTGAAAACCGCGCTCAGACAGAAACAGGCTGTTGCGCCCTTCTCCGCACGCAATGTCCAGCGCCCGGATTCCGGGAACCAGCTTCTCTATGTTTTTTATTTCACGCAGCAGGAACGGAGAAGGGTGACTGCCGAGATAGCTGTCTTCGGAAGCAAAGCGCCGGTTCCATTTTTCGCGGTCCGTATCCATAGTGGTAATTTCCGTTTTTCTATTAAGGTGATTTTTTGTCGCTGTGAGTTCACCACGTTGAACATTGATCACGGCCGGATCAGGAATATTTGAATTCGTATATATTCTTTCTCACTAACAAATGATAGTATCAGCCACTAATCTGGTATTATCCAAATATCAACAACGAACCCATGGATGAAGCCGCAGGCTCTCTCATTACAAGGAAGAGGAATGTTCACACGCAGACAGTTCTTGGCCGGTGCAACCGGATTTCTGCTCGTGCCGCACAGTGCGCTGGCAAAGACACTCATGAAACATGGTACCAGTACCGACATCGGCGACCTCGACGAGAGTGGCGACATCCCGAACGACTTAGCCCTGGCCCCGAACATAACCGCCGAAGAGTTCATTGCCGCACAACAGGACGAGAAGGCTCTGGAGCGCTTGATTGGAGGTCTGGTGGAGCGCAAGATAACCGGTCAGCCCGTGTTTAACGAGGGCAAGATCGTCCTCTATAACACTCACTTTAAGGAGCGCTACCTTTTCAAGTTCAGGAACGGTTACGGTGAATACGACCCCAAAATTCTTGAGTCTCTCAATCATTTCATGCGCTGCAACTACGACAACAAATATACCGATATGGACATTGCTACCATAGAGATGATCAACTACGTCGCCCAGCTGCTTGGTGTACGGGAACTTCACATCCACTCGGCATACCGCACGCCTGAATACAACGCCATGCTTGCACGGAAAAGCGAGAACGTCGCTCGCAACTCATTCCACATGCAGGGCAAGGCGGTGGATTACTCTATTCCTGGGGTCCCCATACGCAAGGTCTGCCAATACGCACAACTGGCCCGCAACTATTTCGGCTACGGCGGCGTCGGCTACTATCCGCATCAGGAGTTTGTTCACAACGACAGCGGCCCGCTGCGCACCTGGGCGAAGTAGCTGTGCCCAAAAGCACCACCGCATTGAACCCGCAGCACCAATGAAAGAGACAGACTTTGATTAAATTCAAATTGTAAATGTGGCATACTTCCTCCGTGCGGTTATACTGCCTAATTCACAAAATGTACTCCGGCGGGTTCGTGTTGAGTGGTACGGGAATTGTGCACAGCAGGCTTTCCAAATGCCATCGCATACTCACTTATGCATTATCAAAGATTAGTGACCAGCCATAGATTTCCACATTTATGATTTTTTGCCAAACGCTTCCTTGGCAATATTCATAATCTCATAGGGGAAAAGAATGGTTGAATTCTTCTCTGTCGAAATTTCAGCCATCGTCTGCAGGGTTCGCAGATGTAGAGCACCCGGTGTATCTGATAACTTGGCTGCAGCTTGTGCCAACTTCTCCGACGCCTGCAGCTCGCCATCGGCATGAATAACCTTAGCCCGCCTTTCACGCTCTGCTTCTGCTTCCTTAGCCATAGCTCGCTGCATTTCTACAGGCAAATCAATATTCTTCATTTCCACGTGGTCAATCTTGACGCCCCATTTTCCGGTCTGGCTTGCCAGTGCAAGACTCAACGCCTCTTGAAGCTTTGTTTGTTCGCCAAGTACTTCATCCAGAATATGCTGCCCTATACCTGCACGTAAAGCGGTTTGAGCCAACTGTGCCAAGGCATATTCATAGCGTTCAACTTCAATAATAGCTTTTTGCGGGTCAACGACTTTGGAATAAACAACTGCAGTTACTTTTACAGTCACATTGTCTTTAGTAACCACGTCCTGGGCCGGGATTTCGGTTGCAACGGTACGTAACGAAACTTTCGTCATTTGTTCCAGAATTGGAATCAGAAGAATCAAGCCGGGGCCACGGATGCCGACACAACGGCCGAGCCGGAATATTACACCCCTCTCGTATTCCTTCAGAATACGAATAGAACGGCTTAATACCGAAATTATCGCAATAACAACGAGCAATCCAAACATTCCTACAAATGTTTCCATGATGTGCCTCCTGGCAAGATATGTTGCTGATGTTCTGCTGGTTACATTCTATTGTTGTCATGTTGCGTCGCAAACCCGATTTATCGGGTTCAGGGCATAATCTCTCCCGTATATGCAAACCCGAACCGTGCTCCACAAACCATCCCCCATCACCCGGCAACGGCAGGGCTTACACAGGCGGTTAGATACATGCATGAGATCCACCTTGTTCCTCGCAAGACAGCCTAACATATTCATACGCTCAAAGGATAATATACCACATCAGTGCACTTCTAAAAGCATCCAGGGTATCTCTGACAGGGCGCTGTTGTATCTGGCTATAGTAACGATAATTATATTTAACAATTCATCATGTTTATGTAAAAAATAGTTTCCATTATGAATAAAAAAAGAACCACTACATTGTACCCCTCCTCCGCAAAAGAGCTTGAGGAGCTGGGCCAGCGCCTCAAGGACGCCAGGCTACGACGACGCCTCTCTATGGAGACGGTCTGTGCCAGGGCTGACATTTCGCGGCCGACACTCTATAAG
>Ga0118677_10005504_pt1 | contig 22100 bp, 18 predicted proteins | sample AliMusrvi5mmetaG_FD_86154 | JGI IMG/M metagenome (GOLD analysis project Ga0118677, IMG submission 86154)
CGCGCCCAGCATGTGCGCCATGTGCCGCAAAGTGGAAATGCCGGGCCAGGTTTTCTGGAAGCCCTTCACCATTTCCTCGAAACGGTCGAAGCGTCCGCCGGGCAGCGGGATGGTGGCTGTGGCGCAGCGCGGCGTCTTCATGTCCAGCTTGGCGGCCAGCGCATCGGTGATCTTTTCCGCCAGATCGCGCGAGGTGGTCCATTTGCCGCCCAGCGCGGAGAACACCCCGTCCAGCGCGCCTTCCTTGCCGTGATCCACCAGTTCTGAGCGGCGGCTGACATTGTAGCTGTCCTTGGAGCCGTCGCTGACCAGCGGGCGCAGGCCAGCATAGAAGAATTCGACGTTTTCCGTCGCCAGCGGCGCCGCGGGCAGGTATTTGCGGAAAGTGGCGAGAAAGCCTTCGATGTCCTCGTCACTGACCGCTACGGTCGCGGGATCGCCGGTGAAAGGCGTGTCGGTGGTGGCCAAAAGCGTATGGCCGCGCCAGGGCAGGGCGAACAGATGTCCCGATCCCGCTTCGATGGTCAGCGCCGCTTTGCTGATCTGCGGCACCATCACATGGATGCCCTTGGATCGGATCAGCTTGTGTGCGGCGGCTTCGCCGGTCGCCTGTTCCAGGAACAGGTCGGCCCAGGGCCCCGCCGCCACCAGCACAGTCTTGGCCCGGACGTCGAAGCAGGTGCCGGCCATGGTCTCATGCACCTTGCAGCCTTCGACCTTGCCGTCCCGCAGGATCAGCCGGTCGGCGCAGACATAATTGGCGATGGCCGCGCCGTGCGCGTCGGCATCGATCAGGTTTTCCAGCGCGATGCGTTCGGGGCTGTACATCTGGGCGTCGTGATATTCGAAGGCGCCTTCGAAGCCGTCGCCTTCCAGAACCGGCTCGCGCGTCAACGCCTTTTTCTTGTTCAGCCAACGATGGCCGGGCAGGCGCTGGCTGGGATCTTCCAGCCGGTTGCGATCGAAAGAGAGAAGATCATAGAGGCTGAGCCCCGCTTTCAGTTTGAAGCGTTCGACCAGGCCCGCGCCATACAGCGGCAACAGGAAAGGCAGTGGCCGCACCAGGTGCGGCGCCATCCGCATCAGGTTGCGGCGCTCGCGCAGGGATTCGCGCACCAGAGAAATTTCGAAATTGCGCAGATAGCGCAGCCCGCCATGGGCCAGCTTGGAATTGTGGGCGCTGGTGGCGGAGGCAAAGTCCCGCGCCTCGACCAGCGCGACTTTCAGGCCACGCATCGCGCAGTCGCGCGCGGTGAAACAGCCGGTGGCCCCGCCGCCGATGATCAGGACGTCAAATTGTTCGTTGGAGAGACGATCTAGTGCGCGCTGCATGCGCGCCGGAGGCTACAGCCCAAATAAGCGAATGCCTACTTGATCTTGCCTTCCTTGAAGGTGACATGCTTGCGCAAGACGGGATCGTACTTCTTGATCGAGAACTTCTCGGTCATGGTGCGGGTGTTCTTCTTGGTGACATAGAAAAAGCCGCTGTCGCTGTCGCTGTTGAGGCGGATTTTCGCGGTGGTGGGCTTCGCCATGACAAACTCCGGAAGGTACGTGTCGACTTATTTTATGCCCTACCGCTTACGCTGCTTGAGGGCAGGGGGCGGGTAATGGGGGATAAGCCCCCGTCCTGTCAAGCAAATCTGCCGAAAAGGGCGGAAATCAGCGCTTTTTGCCCCGAAAACGGTCCTTTCCGGGCCGCTTGGAGGGCTTGCCGGGGCGAGATTTTCCGGCCGTGCGGGGAGACTCGTCCTCCGCGCCCACCAGCGAAAAACGCAGGCCCCCGGTCAGGGGCGCGGCTTCCTGCAGCTTCACCGCCAGCGCATCGCCCATGCCATAGGTGACGCGGGTGCGCTGGCCGATCAGGGCCTGGCGCTTTTCGTCATGGTTGAAATAATCGGCGCCCAGGCTGCGAATGGGGATCAGGCCCTCCGCGCCGGATTCGGCCAGCCGGACAAACAGGCCGAAGCGGGTGACGCCGGTGACGCGGGCATCGAAACTCTGGCCGATGCGGTCTTCCATGAAGGCGGCGACATAGCGGTCGGTGGAATCGCGTTCCGCCGCCATGGCGCGGCGCTCGGTCATGGTGATGTGCTCGGCGACGCCGCCCAGGGCCGCCATCTCGCGGTCGGTCAATCCCCCTTCGCCCAGGTCGAACGCCCGGATCAGGGCGCGGTGCACGATCAGGTCGGCATAGCGGCGAATTGGCGAGGTGAAGTGGGCATACTTGGCCAGGTTCAGGCCGAAGTGGCCGATATTGGCGGGATCGTAGATGGCCTGCGCCTGGGAGCGCAGCACCACATCGTTCATCACCGCTTCGTTGGGCGTGCCCTTGGCGCCGGCCAGGATGCGGTTGAACACACCGGGCTGCACCACCTGGCCCTTGGCGAAGGTGATGTTGAGGGTGCGCAGGAAGTCGGAGAAGGCGAACAGCTTTTCCTTCGACGGCGTGTCATGCACCCGGTAGATCAGCGGCGTGCGCGCCTTTTCCAGCGCCTCGGCGGCCGCGACGTTGGCCAGCACCATGAATTCTTCGATCAGCTTCATGGATTCCAGCCGGTCGCGATAGGCGATGGAGGCGACCTTGCCGTCTTCGCCCAGGATCACCCGGCGCTCGGGCAGGTCCAGGTTCAGCGGATCGCGCTTGCCGCGGGCGATGGACAGCGACTGATAGGCCTCCCACACATCGGCAAGCGTCTTCTTGACGATGCTCTCCATGCCGGCATGGGGATTGCCGTCGAACGCGGCCTGCGCCTGGGCATAGGTCAGTTTTGCAGCCGAACGCATCACGGCGCGCAGGAAGGTATGGCTTTTCTTGTGGCCATGTTTGTCGAACACCATGCGTGCCACCAGGCAGGGACGGTCCACGCCTTCGCGCAGCGAACACAGGTCCGCCGAAAGTTCTTCGGGCAGCATCGGCACCACCCGGTCGGGGAAATAGGCGCTGTTGCCGCGCTTGAGCGCTTCCTTGTCCAGCGCCGAGCCGGGGGGGACGTAATGGGCGACGTCGGCGATGGCGACCAGAATGACATGGCCGCCGGAATTGGCGGGATCCTCATCGGCGCCGGCCCACACCGCATCGTCATGGTCGCGGGCGTCAGGCGGATCGATGGTGATCAGCGGGACGGCGCGCAGGTCGGTGCGGCCCTTGGGCGTAATGGGCTGGGCCGCTTTTGCCTCTTCGATCACCGCCGCGGGAAATTCCGTGGGGATGCCGTGATCGTGAATGGCGATCAGGCTGATGGTCTTGGGGCTGTCCATGCTGCCGATGCGCTCGACAACCTTGACGCGGGAGAAGCCGGCGATGCGGCCGCTGCGCGGTTCGGCCGCGACCAGCTCATTGTGCTTGGCGCCGCCCAGGTCGGCCTTGTCCAGCGCATATTCGGTGCGTTCTTTCTTGTTGATGGGCACCAGCCGCCAGCCGGTGGCGGGCGCATCGCGCAGCACGCCGATCACCCGGGTGGAGGTTTCGCGGTCCAGCCGGCGGATGATGCGAGCTTCGTAAGCCTCGCCATGCTTTTCCAGCCGCGCCAGCAGCCGGTCGCCGAGATTGGGCGCGGCGCCTTCCTTGGGCGGGATCAGATAGATAGTGGGTGGGGCTTCGTTGCTTTCCCAGGCCAAAGGCTTGGCCAGGGTTTCGCCGTCATCATCGGTGCCGGTGACTTCGACGATGCCCACCTCGGGCAATTCGCCATGCTTGGTGAAGCCGCGCTTGGGGCTGCCTTCGATGGCGCCGTCGGCTTGCAGCTCTTTCAATATGCGCTTGAGGACGATGCGATCCGAGCCTTTGAGGCCCAGTTTCCGGGCCAGATCGCGCTTGTTCGCGCCCGTGGCCAGCAGTTCGAGCACGCGCGCCTTGTCGAGGGCTTGCGTGTTCTTGGGAGACTTATTCTTGTTCAATGTTCCTATTCGCCTGCCAGCTCGGGCGTCTTGGCCTTCGACTTCGCCCCGGACTTGGCCTTTTCAGGCACCGCGGGCTTGGCAGCTTTCTTGTTGGTGGTTGTTTTCTTGGCGGCGGACTTCTTCTCCGCGCCGTTGGTTTTTTCGGCCTTGGCCTTTATGGCTTTGGGTGCTTTCGCAGCCTTTGCCGCCTTGGCAGGCTTCTTCTTCTTGCCGCCCTTGGCCGCACGCTCGGCAATCAGCGCCAGCGCCTGTTCCATGGTGACGCTGTCCGGCTCCATGCCTTCATGCAGGGTGGCATTGGTCTCGCCGTCGCTGACATAGGGGCCGAACTTGCCCTTCAGCACCTTGATCGGCTTGCCATCCGGCGCCGCGCCCAGATCCTTGAGCGTCTGTGCGCCGCGGCGGCCCGGACCCTTGGCCTTCTTTTCGGCCAGCAAGGTCACGGCATGGTTCAGGCCGATCTCGAACACATCTTCGGGCGAGGGCAACGAGGCATAGATGCCGTCATGGGCGACATAAGGCCCAAAGCGGCCGAAGTTGGCGCTGATCTTCTTGCCGTCTTCGGGATGCAGGCCGACTTCACGCGGCAGCGCCAGCAGCTTCAGCGCCATTTCCAGGTCCACGTCGGACTTGTCGGTGCCCTGGGGCAACCCGCTGCGCTTGGGCTTGTCGCCTTCGCCGCGTTGCACGTAAGGCCCGTAGCGCCCGGTGCGCAGCGTGATCTTCTCGCCGGTTGCGGGATCTTCGCCGATATCCTGGGGGCCGGCATCGCCTTCACTGGCGCCCAGCTGCTTGGTGAAGCGGCATTCCGGATAGTTGGTGCAACCGATGAAGGCGCCGAACTTGCCCAGTTTCAGGTTCAGGCGGCCGCCTTCGCAGGACGGGCACTTGCGCGGGTCAACACCCTCGGCGCCCGGCGGGAAAATGTGCGGCTCCAGCACCTTTTCCAGCTCGTCGATGACATGGGTGATGCGCAGGTTCTTGGTTTCGCCCACGGTGGCGGAAAATTCGGTCCAGAAATCACGCAACAGTTGCTTCCAGTCCAGCTTGCCGTCCGAAACCGCATCCAGCTTCTCTTCCAGGTCGGCGGTGAAGTCATAGGCGACATAGCGCTTGAAGAAGCTGTTCAGGAAGGTTGTGACCAGCCGGCCCTTGTCTTCGGGAATGAAGCGCTGGCGGTCCATCTTCACATAGGCGCGGTCGCGCAGGGTCGAGATGATCGAGGCATAGGTGGAAGGGCGTCCGATGCCCAGCTCTTCCAGCTTCTTGACCAGGCTGGCTTCGGAATAGCGCGGCGGCGGTTCGGTGAAGTGCTGCGCCGGGGTGACGGTCTCGACCTTGGTCTTGTCGCCGGCCGCAACCTTGGGCAGCTTGGAGCCGTCCTCGTCGGACTCGTCGTCCTGGCCCTCAAGATAAAGAGTCAGGAAGCCGTCGAACAACGTCACGGTGCCGGTGGCGCGCAGGGTGATCTTGCCGTCGCCCGACTGCACATCCACGGTGGTGCGTTCCTGTTCGGCGCTTTCCATCTGGCTGGCCACGGCGCGCTTCCAGATCAGCTCGTACAGCTTGGCGGAATCGGCATCCAGGTAACGCGCCACTTCTTCGGGGGTGCGCGAGAAGCTGGTGGGACGCACCGCTTCATGGGCTTCCTGGGCATTGGCGTTGTTGTTGGTATAGGCGCGGGCGGTGCCCGGCACATAACGGGCGCCATATTTGCGGCCGATCATCTCGCGGGCTTCAACGATGGCTTCGCCCACCATGGTGATGCCGTCGGTACGCATATAGGTGATTAGGCCGGTGGTATCGCCGCCGATTTCCACGCCCTCATACAGGCCTTGCGCGATCTGCATGGTGCGCTTGGCATTGAAGCCCAGCTTGCGGCTGGCTTCTTGCTGCAAGGTCGAGGTCTTGAAGGGCGGCGAAGGATTGCGCTTGACCGGCTTGGCTTCGACGCTGCCGACCGAGAAGGATTGCGCGTTGATCGCGGTCACGGCGCGGGTCGCGTCCGCTTCGTTGATCAGCGACATTTTCTCGATCTTCTTGCCGTCCAGCTGGATCAGGCGGGCGGCGAAGGCGCCACCGGGGGCGATGAGATCGGTATCGATGCTCCAATATTCCTGGGGCTTGAAGGCTTCGACTTCCTGTTCGCGCTCCACAATCAGGCGCAGGGCGACGGACTGGACGCGACCGGCCGAACGGGCGCCCGGCAGCTTGCGCCACAACACCGGCGACAGGGTGAAGCCGACGAGATAGTCGAGCGCGCGGCGGGCGAGATAGGCGTCCACCAGTTCCTGGTTGATCTGGCGCGGATGCTGGATGGCTTCCAGCACCGCGGTCTTGGTGATGGCGTTGAACGCTACCCGCTCGACCGGCATGTCTTTCAGCAGGTTCTTGCTGCGCAGCACTTCCAGGATGTGCCAGCTGATGGCCTCGCCCTCGCGGTCAGGGTCGGTGGCCAGGATCAGCTTGTCGGCGCCTTTCACGGCGGCGGCGATGTCCTTGATCTTGGAGGCGGCCCGGGCATCCACGTCCCAGACCATCGAGAAGTCGTCGTCCGGCTTGACCGACCCGTCCTTGGAGGGGAGGTCGCGGATATGCCCGAAGCTGGCCAGCACTTTATAATTGCTGCCCAGATACTTGTTGATGGCTTTGACCTTGCCGGGGGACTCGACGATCAGGACATTCATCTAGGAAAAAGAACCTGTCAGGGGTGAAAGAGGGGCTTATCTGGGGTCTTCGCCGCATTTCGCAAGTTTTGGAGCCGGTGGGGGCCGGCAAACGGGGCGGGACACTGGTCGAAGGAAAACCCCGCTGTCAACGCGCGGCGGGGCGATTTGAAACCTCTGGTTGTATTTATGGCGTGTTCGCGCATGAATATAACCCATAGTTGTGTACCGACGCGGCACGACCCTATGGTTAAGCGTCGAATCCTTACGAAATGATGATGGCCATCCGCCCGAAGGCGTGGTTTTGGGCAGGAATCACGCCCAAAACCACGCGCTTCGTCTGTAAAATCAGGCGGTTACCGGGAGCCGACCGGAATGACTTCCCGGCCATAGGTCGCGTTGGTGACCAGGGCGAAGCTGCCATACATGGCCAGCGCCCCGCAGAGCAGGCCCACCCAGCCGCCGGCCTGGTGCAGCGCCGGATTGCCCAGCACCGCGCCGCCGCCCAGCAGGAAGAAGGCGATCCAGAGGGTAAGGAAGATGCCGAACAACAGCTTCGAAAGCCGGAAGGTCGAAACCCATAGTCCCAGGGTGAAGATACCCCAGAGCAGGAGGCACACGCCGATCGCGTTGCCAGCGCCCGACAGATCCAGGATGTGGTTGCCGCCCAGCAGGATCAGCAGCGCGAACCACCACCAGAAAGCGCCATAAGCGGTGAAGGCCGTGGCGCCGAACACATTGCCGGTCTTGAACTCCATGATGCCGGCGATGATCTGGGCGGTGCCGCCGAACGCCATGGCCAGCGGGATGACCACCGGCTCGCCGGCCACCGGCAACAGGCCGGCATTGATGCTGCTGAGAAGAACTGTCGTAAGTCCGAACCCGACCAGGCCAAGCGGTGCGGGGTTTGCCGTGTCTGCCATGCGTTGCTCCCTCTTTGTTGTTCTTGTGCGGGCAGCCTATGCGGATTCTAGGCCCAACTCACCCGATTTCCGGGATGGCGCACGCAGCGGCCCGCCAATTCCAGCTCCAGCAGCACCGTCAGGATGGCCGCCACCGGCGCACCGGTCTGGCGGATCAATTCGTCGATCGCGACCGGGGCGGGGCCCAGCGCTTCTTCGATCTGCGCGCGGATACGGTCGGCTTCCGCTTCCAGCCCTGCGGCAGGCATCGCTTGTGATGGCGCATCGGGCTCAGCAAAGCCGCCACCCAGCATGGGCGACAACACTGACAGAATGTCGTCCGCGCTTTCGGTCAACACCGCGCCTTCGCGGATCAGCCGGTTGGCGCCGCGCGCGCGCGGGTCCAGTGGCGAGCCCGGCACGGCGAACACCTCGCGGCCCTGGTCGATGGCGTACTGGGCGGTGATCAGCGAGCCGGATTTTTCGGCGGCCTCCACCACCACCACGCCGCGCGCCAGGCCGGAGATGATGCGGTTGCGGCGGGGGAAGTGGCGCGCCTGGGGCGCTTCGCCCAGCCGCATTTCCGAAACGATCACGCCCTGGTTCTTGATGGCGTCATAGAGTTTCTGGTTTTCCGGCGGATAGACGACATCGACGCCGCCCGCCACCACCGCCACGGTGCCCACGGCCAGCGCGGCTTCATGGGCGGCCGCGTCGATGCCGCGCGCCAAACCCGACACCACTACGATGCCGGCAAATCCCAGGTCTCGCGCCAATGTGTCGGCGAACTTGCGCGCCAGGGCCGAGGCGTTGCGCGCGCCGACCATGGCGATCATTTCTTTCTGCAACAGGTGCGGATGGCCCAGTACGCTGAGGATGGGCGGTGGGGCTTCCAGCGCCATGAGGCCGCGCGGATAGTCCGGTTCGCAGGACGCGATCATGCGCCCACCCAATTTGGCCAGCGCCTCGATTTCCTGCGCGATGGCGCCCTGGTCCGGCAGAACAAAGCTTTTGGCGCCGCCGCGGCTCGCCATGCGCGGCACTTCGGCAAGGGCTGCGGAGGCGGTGCCGAAACGCGCGATCAGATTGCGAAAGGTGACGGGACCAATATTCTCGGTGCGCGCCAGGCGCAGCCAATCGGCGCGCTCACGGGGCTGCACTGCTTTTCTTCCCGATGCGTGGTTCGGTGCCTTGCAGCAGCCGGCGGATATTCTCGCGATGCATCCAATAAATCAGCAGCGAAAGCGCCAGCGCCAGCCCGGCATAGGCTTCCTGGTGGAACAGCAGGAAATAGCTGGACGACAGGGCAATGGCGATCAGCGCTGAGAGGGACGAGATGCGCCAGATGAACGCCGTGCCGATCCAGGTGGCGGCGATCATGAGACCCACCGGCCAAGTCAGCGCCAGGCACACGCCCACATAGGTCGCCACGCCCTTGCCGCCCTTGAAGCCCAGCCACAGCGGAAACATGTGACCCAGAACCGCGGCGGCGGCGGCGAAGATTTCTGCGCCCGGCGGCAATAGCATCCGCGCCAGCAGCACCGCTGCCGCACCCTTGGCGCCGTCGCACAGCAGGGTGGCGGCGGCCGCCCATTTCTTGCCGGTGCGCAGCACATTGGTCGCGCCGATATTGCCCGAGCCGATCTTGCGCACGTCTCCCGCCCCGGAAATCCAGGCAAAGAACAATCCGAAGGGGATGGTGCCCAGCAGGTAACCGAGAGCCAGGGCTTTCAGCAGGATCATGGCGGGGACGATGCCAGTGAGCGCGGCGAAAATCTAGCGCGCGTCGAACACGCAGGCGCCGCCGACAAAGGTCGCCCGGGCGCGGCCCGAGAATTTGTGGCCGTCGAAGGCGGTGTTGCGGGAGCGGGAGTGCAGCTTTTCGGCGTCCACCACAAAAGGTTCGTTTTCGTCCAGCAGCACCAGGTCGGCGGGCGCGCCGCGGGCCAGGGTGCCGCCGAGAAGGCCGAAGATGCGTGCCGGCGCGGCGGTCATGGCGGCCAGCACCTGGGACAGGCTGGCATCGCCATTGTGCGAGAGCGACAAGGCGGCGGGCAGCAAGGTCTCCAGGCCCACCGTGCCAGCGGCGGCGCTGGCGAAAGGCTGGCGCTTGGTGTCGGCGCCCTGCGGCTCATGGCTGGACACAATCACGTCGATCACGCCCGAAGCCACGCCTTCGACCATGGCGGCGCGGTCGGCTTCGCTGCGCAGGGGCGGACGCACCTTGCGGAAGGTGTAATAGGCGCCGACGTCCAGCTCATTGAGGGTGAGGTGATGGGCGGCGACGCCGCAGGTGACGGGCAGGCCGCGCGCCTTGGCGGCGGCGATGACGTCCAGCGCGGCGCGCGTGGAAATCTGCGCAAAGTGCATCCGCGCCCCGGTCAGTTCGACCAGGCGGATATCACGCTCCACCATCATGGCTTCGGCGATGGCGGGCGCGGCCGGCAGGCCAAGCCTTGTGGCGAATTCGCCTTCGGTGGCGCTGGCGCCCTTCACCAGTTCGGGATCCTCGGCATGGGAAATCACCAGGGCATCGAAGGTGGCGGCATAGGACAAGGCGCGGCGCAGCACGCGTGCATTGGCCACGGAACGGTCGCCGTCTGTAAATGCAATAGCGCCCGCTTCTTGAAGCAGCCCGATTTCCGTCATGGTCTCGCCCAGGAGGCCCTTGGTCAGTGCGGCGGTGGGCAGCACCCGCACTTTTGCCGTAGCGGCGGCGCGGCGCAGCAGGAAATCCACCAGAGACGGCTCGTCGATCACCGGATCGGTATTGGGCATCACGATCATGGAGGTGACGCCGCCCGCGGCAGCGGCAGCGGATGCCGATTCCAGGCTTTCGCGATGTTCGGCGCCCGGCTCGCCGGTGAAGACGCGGCAGTCGATCAGCCCGGGCGCCAGCACCAAACCGCGACAATCGATCACTTCGGGGTCATTGGGTTCGGCATCGTTGAACAGGCGCGGACCGACATCGGCGATGCGGCCATTTTCCACCAGCAAGCCGCCTTTGGCATCCAGGCCGGAGGCGGGATCGATCAGCCGGGCATTACGGAAGGCGATGCGCTTCATGACATCCCCCGCGACAGGGCATCGAGTATAGCCATGCGAAGCGCCACACCCATCTCCACCTGTTCGGCGATCAGGCTGACCAGGGCGTCGTCGGCGATGTCGGAGGCGATTTCCACGCCGCGGTTCATGGGACCGGGATGCATGACCAGCGCGCCGGGCTTGGCCACGGACAGTTTTTCGCGGTCCAGCCCATAGAAGCGAAAATATTCGCGCGTGGACGGCACGAAGGCGCCCGCCATGCGCTCCAGCTGCAGGCGCAGCATCATCACGATGTCGGCGCCGGCCAACCCGCTCTTCATGTCGGTATGAACTTCCACGCCGAAGCGGTCGGCGTCGCAGGGCAGCAAGGTGCGCGGCGCCACCAAGCGCACTTGTGCGCCCATCATGGACAGCAGGCGCAGGTTGGAGCGGGCGACGCGGCTGTGCAGGACGTCGCCGCAGATGGCAACCACCAAGCCTTCGAAGCTGCCGCGATGGCGGCGGATGGTCAGGGCATCCAGCAGCGCCTGGGTGGGATGTTCATGGGCGCCGTCGCCGGCATTGATCACGCTGCAATCCAGCTTGCGCGACAATAGCTCGGCAGCGCCGGCATCCTGATGGCGCACCACCAATATGTCGGGGCGCATGGCGTTGAGGGTGGAGGCGGTATCGATCAGGGTCTCGCCCTTGGAGACCGACGAAGTCTTGACCGACATGTTCATCACATCGGCGCCCAGCCGCTTGCCCGCCAGCTCGAAAGACGACTGGGTGCGGGTGCTGGATTCAAAGAACAGGTTGATCAGGGTGCGGCCCTTGAGCAGGGCGGTCTTCTTGTCGGTGGCGCGGCCCTGGACCACATAGGTCTCGGCCAGGTCCAGCAGTGCGGTGACGTCGAAGGGCGAAAGCCCCTCTATTCCCAGCAAATGCTTGGAACGCAGGATCGGTGTGGAGTCCACAGATGTCATTAAAGCCCGGCTTATAGAGAGGGATTTGGATGCCCGCAAGCGGGGCTTTCAGTTAACGGCGGTCTTGTCCTGCGCGATCTTGGTGCCCCGGTTGATACAGCCATAATCCTTGATGCCGGCGGTATTGATCTGGGAGGGCAGGGGGCAGATTTCGAAGGTGCCGGTGATGCGGGTGCGCATGGAGCCGGTCTTGCTTTGCCAATAGAGCCAGTTCTGCATCACGGGCGGGGCGATGTCGGCGTTGCTGTCGGGCGGGGCCTTGATGATGATCTTGGTGCCGTCTTCAGCCGCCACCGTGGCGCCCAGGCCCGAGGTCAGGCCAAGACTGCCCTTCACCATCCGGCATTGGCCGGTCAGGGCCGGGCTTTTCTTGCAGGTGATCTCCGCGGCCTGCGCGACGCACGGCAACAAAGCCATCACAAGAACAAGCACCTTACGCACCGCTCATCTCCTCCAGCGTCTTTCCCGCCGGTTCCGGCAGGAACAGGATGGCGATCAGTGTAATCGGAATGGTCGCCAGCAGCCACTGGATCGCCGGGCCATGAGCATGGAAATGGTCATAGAGATGGCCTTCCAGCAGCAGCGCCAGGGCGCCCATGCTGATTTCCACCAGGTAGCGCAATCCGGAAACGGTGGCGCGGTAGTGGGTGGGCACGACCTCCAGCGCAAAGCCCGCCACCAGCACGTCGCCGGAGAAGAAACCGAAAAAGGCCAGGGTCCACAATATCGGCATCGCCCAGGCCGGCGCGCCGCCATAGAAAAGATAGAAGCAGACGCCGCACAGGGTGACGATGGCGAAGGCCATGGGTTTACGACCGACCCTGTCGGACAGGCGCCCCGCAGCGATGGCCAGGCCCAGCCCGACCAGTCCACCGGGCACGAACAGCGCGGTCGTCTGCCACGGCTGGTAGTGATAGTCGCTCTGCAGCACCTTGGACGCCAGCAAGGTGGCTGCCGAAATGGCGAAGCCCCAGGCCGACACGGCGATGAAGATGGCCGCAAGCCGCCCTGGATATTGGCGCACCATGTCCCGCAGCATGTCCATCGTCTCGGCGAACTTGGATTTGGTCTTGTGCTCCTGCGCGGCGAAGCGGGCGGTCTCGGGCAGGCGGCGGCGCAGGAAGGCGACCAGGAACAGCGGCACCGCGCCAATGAAATACAGTGCGCGCCAGCCGCCGGGCAGGACAGTAACGGCGGCAAAGATCAGGCTGGCGACACCGGCGCCCACGAAATCCATCGAAGTGAGGGTGCCGTTGGCCCAACCGCGCGCGCCTGCCGTCACTTCCTCCACGATCACCACAAAGCAGAGCATTTCCTCGGCATAGCCGAAGACACGGGTAAAGAACTGCGCCAATACGAACGTGTCGTAGCCCCCCGCGAACGCGGTCGCCAACGTGAACACCGCCTGGCCGAAGATGGTGACCAGGAGCAGGCGCCGCCGCCCCACAAGATCGGCGCTGGCCGCGATCAGCATGGCGAAGACGGCGGCCAGCCGGAAATAGGCAGTGGTCAGCGCGATCTGGTTTTCGGGGATATGGAACGTGGTCTGGATCTGCGGCGCGGCCAGGAAGAAGATGTTCATGTCGTAGCCGGCGAAAAAAACCGCCGACCCGATCAGCAGGAAAACACGCTCGGTACGCCGGTCGATCTGCACCGGCGGGCGGAGCAGCCATAAAAATCGCGCGGGCGCGGAATCGTTTGTCATTTGAGGTTCCGCAGCCTATCCAGCGCGCCCTGCAAAATGTAAGCGGCCGCCATTTTGTCCACGACCTCATCGCGGCGGCGGCGCGAGGCGTCGGCATCCAGCAGGGTGCGGGTCACGGCGCTGGTGGAAAGCCGCTCGTCCTGGAACACCAGGGGCAGGGGCGAATGGGCGGCCCAGTTGCGGCCGAAGGCCCGGGCCGACTGGGCGCTGGGGCCGTCGGAACCGTCCATGTTCAGGGGCAGGCCGACCACCAGCCCGCCGACCCCCTGCTCACTTATTATAATGTCCAGCCGGGCGGCATCGGCGGCGAATTTGCCCCTTTTCAGGGTCTGCATGGGGGTGGCGATGGACAGGCTGGTGTCCGACAGGGCCAGTCCGATGGTCTTTTCCCCCAGGTCCAGGCCAAGAAGCCGCAATCTGGGCGCCAGTTTCAGGTCTTCCAGCGCGATGACGGCCAACGGGTCCCCCTTTTGCTTGCCTCCGGACCCCCCGGTTGGTAGCAAACCAGCACCTACCTAACACAGCAGGAAACCCCATGTCCGTCGACAAGGACACCGTGCGCCGCATCGCCAAACTGGCCCGCCTGGCCGTGCCGGAATCGCGGCTGGAACCCATGGCCGGTGAGCTGAACGGCATCTTCCAGTGGGTCGAGATGCTGGGCGAGGTCAATGTCGAAGGTGTGCCCGCCATGACATCGGTTGTGGCACAGAAACTGAAGTGGCGCGAAGACAAGGTGACGGACGGCGGCAAGGCCGACGAGCTGATGATCAATGCGCCGGGCGGCGAGGACCACTTCTTTGTCGTGCCCAAGGTGCATGAATAATGCCCACCTCCAAATCAGATCTGATTTCCATGACCCTGGCCGAGGCGCGCGACGCCATCCGGGCCAAGACAATTTCCTCCCGCGAACTGACGGGTGCCTTCGTGTCGGCGATCGAAAAGGCGCGGCCTTTGAACGCCTTCATCACCGAGGCGGGCGAACAGGCCCTTGCCGGTGCTGATGCTGCCGACAAGCGCATCGCATCGGGGACGATGGGCGCGCTGGAAGGCTTGCCGCTGGCGATCAAGGATCTGTTCTGCACCAAGGGCGTGCGCACCACCGCCGCCAGCAAGATTCTGGGCAATTTCATGCCGCCTTACGAATCCACCGTCACCCAGAACCTGTGGGACGCCGGCGCGGTGATGCTGGGCAAGACCAACCTGGACGAATTCGCCATGGGCTCGTCCAACGAGACCAGCGCCTTCGGCAATGTCATCAATCCCTGGCGGGCGAAGAACTCTAACGTGAATCTGGTGCCGGGCGGATCGTCGGGCGGTTCGTCCGCAGCCGTTGCGGCCGACCTGTGCCTGGCTGCCACCGGCACCGACACCGGCGGCTCCATCCGCCAGCCGGCAGCCGTGACCGGCCGCGTGGGCCTGAAGCCCACCTATGGCCGCTGCTCGCGGTTTGGCATCGTGGCCTTTGCCTCGTCGCTGGACCAGGCCGGCCCGATGACCAAGACGGTCAAAGACGCCGCCATCATGCTGAAGAGCATGGCCAGCGTGGACGCCAAGGACTCCACCAGCGTCGATATCGAAGTGCCGGATTACGAAAAGCTGCTGGAAGGCGGCATCAAGGGCCTGCGCGTCGGTATCCCGAAGGAATATCGCATTGACGGCGTTCCCGCCGAGATCAACGCGCTGTGGACCAAGGGCGCGGACTGGCTGAAGGCCCAGGGTGCGGAGATCGTCGAAGTCTCACTGCCCCACACCAAATATGCGCTGCCCACCTATTACATCGTGGCCCCGGCGGAAGCCTCGGCCAATCTGGCGCGCTATGACGGCGTCAGGTTCGGCTATCGCGCCGAGGGCGTGCGCGACATCACCGACCTGTATGAAAAGAGCCGTGGCCAGGGTTTCGGCGCCGAAGTGCAGCGCCGCATCCTGATCGGCACCTATGTGCTGTCGGCCGGCTATTACGACGCCTATTACTCCCGCGCCCAGAAGCTGCGCACCCTGATCAAGCGCGACTTCGAGCAGGCGTTCGAGAAATGCGACGTGCTGCTGACCCCCACCACCCCGGGTCCGGCCTTCGGTGTCGGCGCCAAGACCAGCGATCCGCTGGAAATGTATCTGCAGGACGTCTTCACCGTGACGGTGAACCTGGCGGGGCTGCCGGGCATCTCGGTGCCGGCGGGCCTGAGCGAAAACGGCCTGCCGCTGGGTCTTCAGCTGATCGGCAAGGCCTTTGACGAGGCGACCTTGCTGCGCGCCGCCCAAGCGGTCGAAACCGCCGCGGATTTCCAGCATTCCCCGGCCAAATGGTGGTCCGTATGAACGCACCCGTTAAGAACAAGCTGCTCAAGGGTGAAACCGGCGAGTGGGAGATCGTGATCGGCATGGAAGTCCATGCCCAGGTCCTGTCCCAGTCCAAGCTGTTTTCCGGCGCCTCCACCACCTTCGGGGCCGAGCCCAACGCCAATGTGTCCTTCATCGATGCCGGTTTCCCCGGCATGCTGCCCGTCATCAACGCGAAATGCGTCGAACAGGCGGTCCGCACGGGCCTGGGCCTGAAAGCCAAGATCAACCTGCGCTCGCTGTTCGACCGCAAGAACTACTTCTTTCCCGACCTGCCCCAGGGCTACCAGATCAGCCAGTACAAGGACCCCATCGTGGGCGAGGGCGAAGTGCTGATCGACCTCAAGGACGGGGAATCCATCAAGGTCGGCATCGAGCGCCTGCATCTGGAACAGGATGCCGGCAAGAGCCTGCATGACCAGCATCCCGACAACAGCTTTATCGACCTCAACCGTTCGGGCATCGCCCTGATGGAAATCGTCACCAAGCCGCACATGCGCACCAGTGAAGAAGCCGCGGCTTTCCTGAAAAAATTGCGCGCCATCGTGCGCTATCTGGGCACCTGCGACGGCAACATGGACGAGGGCTCCATGCGGGCCGACATCAATGTCTCGGTCTGCAGGAAAGGCGGCTATGACAAGTTCCGCGCCGATGGCAGCTTCAAGCATCTGGGCACGCGCTGCGAGATCAAGAACGTCAATTCCATGCGCTTCATCGCCCAGGCGGTGGAATATGAGGCCCGCCGCCAGATCGAAGTGATCGAAGCCGGTGGCACCATCGCCCAGGAAACAAGGCGGTATGACAGCAAGGTGGGGGAAACCCGCTCCATGCGCTCCAAGGAAGAGGCGCATGACTATCGCTATTTCCCCGATCCGGACCTGTTGCCGCTGGAATTCGAGCAGGCTTTCGTCGATGCCATCGCCAAAACCCTGCCCGAACTGCCGGACGAGAAGAAAGCCCGCTTTGTGCAGGGTGGATTGTCGCCTTACGACGCCTCGGTGCTGGTCGCGGAGCGCGAGTTGGCCGACTATTACGAGGAATTGGCCAAGGGCGTGGACGCAAAAGCTGCCGCCAACTGGCTGAACAATGAAATTCTCGGCCGTCTGAACCGTGACGGACTGTCAATCACCGATGTGCCGGTGAGTGCGGCCGCGAACAACGCGATCATCCAGATGATTTCCGACCAGACCATCTCCGGCAAGATCGCCAAGGACCTGCTCGACATCGTGTGGACCGAAGGCGGCGACCCGCGAGTCGTTGTGGAAACGCGGGGGATGAAGCAGGTGACTGACACCGGCGCCATCGATGCGGCCATCGAGGCGGTGATCGCCGCCAACCCCGACAAGGTGGAAGAGGTGAAGGCCAAGCCCAAGCTGTCCGCCTGGTTCGTCGGTCAGGTGATGAAGCAGACGGGTGGCAAGGCCAATCCGGCGGCGGTGAATGCCGCCCTCAAGACCCGACTCAATCTGCCCGACGAGGGGTGATTCGCACAAAATGCGCAATTTGCGTACCGGCCCCGCAAAATTCGCTTTTTTTAGTCCGTATACGGAATAGCGATTTTAACCCTTGTGAAATGGGGGTTTCCCGTATTTCGCGATTTGGACACTTTTTCCAAACCCCCGCCCCTGTTGCATTTCAAAATGCAAGTAATTCATATTGATGACGTTTTGGGGGGCGACGTCAGTCGTTCAGACCCGAACAAACGATAGAGGAGTTGAACATGGCTGCGAAGAAAAAGGCCAAGAAGGCCACCAAGAAGAAGGCGACCAAGAAGAAGGCCGCCAAGAAGAAGAAGTAATTGACCTCGGTCAATTAGATCTTCTTCGGGTCCCCTGATCATTCACTCAGGTGACCTCGAAGCTTAAAGCGAAGGCCGCGGTCCCGAAAGGGCGCCGCGGCCAAGCTGCTTTTAGGGGTGAGGCGCGGCCCGCGCAGCGGGCGAACAGGTCCAGTGGACCTGTGAGAGCGCCGAACGCGCCGAGCCCAAGCGAGGCGCCGGGACTTGCCGATCCGCCGATTATCCCCCATCTGCTTTGCAGCATCGCGAGGGACCCATGGCGAAAAAACCCACCAAGAAACCTGTGAAAAAGGCCAAGCGGGCTGTGAAAGCCCCCAAACCCATCGCGCTCTATACCTGGGCGACCCCCAACGGCCACAAGATCAGCATCATGCTGGAAGAGCTGGGGGTGCCGTATGAGGCCCACCCTGTCGACATCAACAAGGGCGAGCAATTCGCTCCCGCTTTCCTGAAAATCTCCCCCAACAACCGCATTCCCGCCATCGTCGACCCCCAAGGGCCCGGGGGTAAGCCCATCTCGGTCTTCGAATCCGGGGCCATTCTCCAATATCTGGGCCGCAAATATGGCCGCTTTTATCCTGCGGACGAGCGCGCCCGGGTCCAGGTGGATGAATGGTTGTTCTGGCAGGTGGGGGGGCTGGGACCGATGGCTGGGCAGGCGAACCATTTCCGCAACTACGCCGCCGAAGACCTGCCATATCCCAAGAAGCGCTATACAGACGAGGTCCACCGCCTGATCGGGGTGATGAACAAGCGGCTAGCGACCCGCAAATACCTCGCCGGCGCCTATTCCATCGCCGACATCGCCTGCTGGAGCTGGGTGTTGTCGGCGTCCAAATACACCGACCTCACCGAATTCCCCCATGTCGCCGCCTGGAAGGACCGTGTGGGCGCGCGCAAGGCGGTGCAGCGCGGCAAGGCCGTGGCGGCGGATTTGCGCAAGCCGCTCACGGATGCGGATCGCAAGGTGCTGTTCGGGCAAAGGGCGCGCTAAATTTACGCCTTCTTCACCACGCCTAACGGGTCTTAGCAATTAAGGCTAACCCACGTTTACCGCGTCTTAGTTTCTCCGGCGTCACCATCACCTCGCGCGAAAGGCGTTTCGTCTGCTCGCGCTGGATGAGAGGGATGTGTCGTGGCGTGCATCGATGTGGATTCACTGGCGCAATATGAGCGCGATGCCAAGGAAGGGCGCGCCGATGCGCTCTACAACCTTGGCCTGGCCTATTCGACCGGTCAGGGCGTCGGCGTCGACATGGTCGCGGCCCATAAGTGGTTCAACCTGGCCGCGGTGCGCGGCGTGGAAGCCGCCAAGAACTGGCGCAACCAGCTGGCCAGCGAAATGAGCACCGGCCAGATCGCGGAGGCCCAGAAAATGGCCCGCGAGTGGCTGAACATCTTCAAGAACTGATTTTTACTTCGCCAGAACCGGCATCGAGGGCGGGTTCGGCGCATACAGATCGGGCAATATCCTGAGCGGCACATCCTTGCCCGCCAGCCGCGCCCGGTAGACCTCGGTATTCTCCAAAACACGCTGTACATAATTGCGGGTCTCGCTGAACGGGATCTGCTCGATCCAGTCCAGGGGATCGCCGCTACGCGGATCGCCATAGGCGGCCAGCCATTTTTTCACATTGCCCGCCCCGGCATTGTAGGACGCCGCCGCCAGCACCAGCGAGCCGCCATAACGGTCCATGTGCCCGCGATACTCGGTCATGCCCAGCTGCATGTTGTAGGTGGTGTCGCTGAGCAGCGCTTCGGGCCGGTAGGGCAGGCTGGCCTGCTTGGCCGCGAGTTTGGCGCTGGCCGGCATCATCTGCATCAGGCCCCGCGCGCCGGCGCTGGAAATGGCATAGGCATCGAACTCGGTTTCCTGGCGGATCAGTCCCAGCACCAGCGCCGGATCGGTCGCGGCGCCAGGGCCCGGATAGGATGGCAGGGCGATGAGCGGGTGGGTCAAGGCGGGCATGGGCGCGCCGGCATAGCTGGCTGTCTTGGCCAAGCGTACCGCGATCTCCGGATAGCCCCACTCGACCAGCAGCAGCATCAGGCGCTTGAGGTGCCGGGGCGAGGAATAGACTTCCACATCGCGGTCGATGAAGGCGCGCAGGGACGCGGCCTGGCCCAGATCCGCCAGCACCTTGATCTGCGGCATCAGCGGATCGGTCTCAAGCTCGGACGCCGCCGCAGCCTCTACAACCGTGTCGGTGAGATGCAGGGTGGGGGTGGGGTCGGTATGGGCCAGCGCGATCTGGCCGTAAAAACTCTCCGGATAGGCAGCTGCCTGCTTGTAGTGCGCCAGCGCGCTGGCCGTGTCCCCCTGCGCTTCATAAGCGCGGCCCAGCCAGTATTGCGCCCGTGACTTGCTGATGGGGCGGGCGACACCGGCATCCAGCTTCTGGAAATGGCTGAGGGCGGTGGCCGGGTCTTTCAGGAAGCGCAGGGCGATGAAGCCCGCCAGGAACTGCTGCTCGGCGAACTGGTCGCCCGATGTGAAGCCGGCATGCTGGACGAGGGCCAGCGCCTCGCGCGGATCGCCGCCCGACAGGGCGTCGCGGGCATGCAGGTTCAGCTCGGCCCACCAGCGCCCCGCATGGTCGCGCACCATCGGGGCGGCGGGCACGCGCAAGAGAACGGTATGGGCCTCCTTGTCGCGTCCGGCCATGCGCAGGGCGTGCGCCCAATCGAACAACAGGCCCGGGTCCAAACTGTCGGCGACCTTGTCCAGCGCGCGCTGCGCCTGGGGCAGGCCGCTTCCGATCAGCGCGATCCGGGCATTGGCAATGTCGGCGGCTTGCCCCTCCATCCGCGCGGCGGTGCGCCTGGCGGCGGTGACCTCGCTGCGCCAGAGCAGATTGTCCACCCGGGCGCGATCGCTTTCGGCCGTCAGAAGCGCCCCGTCTTTTTGCACGATGGCCAGTTCGACGGGGAGATCAAAGCTGCCTTCGGCCCAGCCCTGACGGATCAGCGTTGCGCCGCGGGTCTTTTCGCCGGTCTCCACCAGCGCCTCGCCCAGCCGGATCTTGCCGATGGAGGAATTGGGCGTCTTGGCGCCGAACCAGGCGACCAGCGTGGCGGCGGGCATGTCCGGCGTGATGGCGGCCTCGGCGCGCGCCTGCAGGGTGCCGCGCAGCGGCCAGGTCCCGGCGCTGGTCGAGGAAGCGGTGTCTTTGATCACCGCGTCGATCTCGGCGAAGGACGCGCCGCTGTTCTTGTCCAGGGCATAGCGCCATTCCAGCAGCCGCCGGGCGGTTGCGTTCTGGCCCTGTGCCGCCAGGGCGCGCGCGCCCACCCAGTCGCCCTTGGACGCAGCCTCGAAGGCGCGCACGAACAAGTCATGCTCAGGAGCGGGCAGAAAACGGAGCCGGCTGGGCCGTGTCCCCGAAATGCCGGCACCGGCGGTGCTGCCATCCGGGATGGGCTGCATCATCACCACATCGCCGTTGCGGCTGAGCCCGGATGGCAGGGTCTGGGCAAGGGCGGCGCCCCCGGCGATCAGGGCGGTGCAAAGCAGCGAGGTACGCAGGATGGACATGGTCATTATTTCAGGGTGCGGCTTGTTGAAAAGCGTGGATCGGCTTAGACGAAACACCGCCACCGGGGCCATAATGGGCCCTTAAAAGGCGGGCAACAATGTGACCGCCCGCAAAAAGAAATCGAGACGACCCCATGACCGCTATCCGTGACCGCATCAAAGGCTCCCTGACCGCCCTGGTGACCCCGTTCAAGAACGGCAAGGTGGATGAGGACGCTTTTCGCGCCCTGGTGGACTGGCAGATCGCCGAGGGTACGCAGGGACTGGTTCCCTGCGGCACCACCGGCGAATCGCCGACCCTGAGCCATGAGGAACATGCCCGGGTGATCGAGCTTTGCGTCGAGCAGACCAAAGGGCGCGTGCCGGTGATCGCCGGCGCCGGTTCCAATTCCACCGACGAAGCCATCATGCGCACCCGCCATGCCAAGGAGGTCGGGTGCGATGCCGTCCTGCATGTGACGGGCTATTACAACAAGCCCAACCAGGAAGGTCAGTACCGCCACTTCATGGCTATCGCCGAAGGCGTGGACATCCCGGTCATCCTCTACAACATCCCCGGCCGCGCGGTGGTGGGCATCAATGTCGAGACCATGGTGCGCCTGTCCAAGCACAAGAACATCATCGGGGTGAAGGACGCCACCGCCGATCTGAACCGCCCCAGCCGCGAGCGGCTGGCCTGCGGCAAGAACTGGCTGCTGCTTTCGGGCGAGGACGGCACGGCGCTGGGCTACAACGCCCATGGCGGGGTGGGCTGCATTTCGGTGACGGCCAATGTGGCGCCGCGCCTGTGCGCGGAGTTCCAGGCGGCCTGTGCGGCCGGCGACTATGCCAAGGCGCGCGAGTACCAGGACCGGCTGATGCCGCTGCATGACGCCATGTTCTGCGAAACCAATCCGGGACCTGTGAAGTATGCCGTGTCGCTGCTGGGCAAGTGCTCGGAAGACATGCGGTTGCCGATGGTCGCGCCGGCGGACGCCGCGCGCGCCCAAATCAAAAAGGCCATGCAGGACTGCGGCCTACTGAACTGATGGCAAAAAAGAAAGACGACGGCTTCAAGATCATCGCCGACAATCGCAAGGCGCGTTACGCCTATGCGATCGACGAGACATTGGAAGCCGGCATCATGCTGGTGGGTTCGGAGGTCAAGTCGTTGCGCAACGGCAAGACCACCATTGGGGAATCCTACGCCCACGCCAAGGATGGCGAGCTGTGGCTGGTGAACTGCTATATCCCCGAATACACCC
>Ga0118677_10005510_pt1 | contig 22086 bp, 28 predicted proteins | sample AliMusrvi5mmetaG_FD_86154 | JGI IMG/M metagenome (GOLD analysis project Ga0118677, IMG submission 86154)
CACCGCCACCGCCGGGATTCCGTGCGAGTTGGGCGGCGGGATGCGCAGCGAGGAAGCCATTGCCCGCGCCTTCGACGCCGGGGTGGCTCGGATTGTCATCGGCACCCGCGCCGCAGAGTCGGTCGATTTTGTCGCCAACATGGCCGCGAAGTTCGGCGGGGAGCGGATCGCCGTGGGGATCGACGCCCGCAACGGCGAGGTTTCCGTGAAGGGCTGGACGCAGGATTCGGGGGTGAAAGCCGTCGATCTTGCGAAACAGGTGGAAGCCGCCGGAGCGGGCACGATCATCTATACCGACATCGCCACGGACGGGATGCTCGTCGGCCCCAACTTCGCCGAAATGGAACACCTCCTCGGGCAATTGAAATGCCAGTTGATCGCCAGCGGCGGCGTCTCCTGCGCCCAGGATGTGCTGCGTCTCAACCGCATGCAGGGTCTCTACGGCGTCATCATGGGCAAGGCCCTCTACGACGAGAAAATCGACCTCCCCGCGCTGGTGAAAGAGCTCCAGCAGGCATAAAGCGTCTTTCCGTCTTTTCGCGCAGGGCGTTTTCTGTTTGTAATCCCCCATGCGCATTCTCTTTCTCGACTGCATATCCGGCATCAGCGGTGACATGACTGTTGGCGCGCTGTGCGACCTCGGCGTCAAGCCCTCCGCCCTTGAATGGGAACTCTCCAAGCTGGACTTGGGCGATTTCCACATGCACTTCGAACGCCAGCAACGGAAAGCCATTGAAGGCGTCAAATTCAGCATCCACGAGGGGGCGACCCACCGCCACGACCAGGATGAACCGTGCGGTTGCACCGGGGAGGGCCACGAACACAGCCATCCCCAGCACGAACACGAGCCTTGCAGCTGCCACGGTCACGAACATGGCGGCCATCATCATGAAGAAGAGCACACACACCATGGCCATCATGAACACGAGGACCATGCCCACGGCCGCAGCTACGCCGAGATCCGCGCGCTCATCGAAGCGAGCGACCTGAGCGATTTTGTCAAAACGCACGCCCTCTCCATTTTTCACCGGGTCGCCATCGCAGAGGGAAAAATCCACGGCAAGCCGACAGAGGAAGTCGCTTTTCACGAAGTCGGCGCACTCGATTCCATCGCCGACATCCTCTGCACCTGCGTCGGCATTGAACAACTCGGCATCGAAGAAGTGCGCGTCTCACCGCTCTTCGAGGGCCGGGGCTGGGTGGAATGCGCCCATGGCCGCTTCCCTGTTCCCGCTCCCGCCACACTGGAAATCCTCGCCGGAATTCCGCTTGGCCAGATCGACGAGCCTTTCGAATTCATCACCCCCACCGGCGCGGCCATCGTCGCCGAGTTCGGGCACTCCTTCGGCGTCATGCCCGCCCTGCGCATCGAGAAAATCGGCTACGGGATCGGCACACGCCAACTTGCCAATCGTCCCAACGTCCTCCGGGCCATTCTGGGCGAGACGAACGCCCGCGCCGCCGCCCCTTACCTGACGGATACCATCGTCCGCGTGGAAACCAACCTGGATGATCTTTCTCCCGAGATCACCGGAGCCGTGCTCAACCGGCTCCTGGAAGCGGGCGCGCTGGACGCCACTTTATCGCCTCTCCAAATGAAGAAAAACCGGCCTGGCGTGCTGCTGACCGTGCTTTGCGAAGAAGCCACGCTCCCAAAAATCGCCGATTTGATCTTCGACGAGACCACCGCCTTCGGCCTTCGCATGGAACGGGTGGAACGCTGGAAGCTCGACCGGCGTTTTGAGACCGTTGCCACGCCGTTTGGCGACGTCATCCTCAAGCTCGGCCTGCGGGGAGAAGAAATCGTGCAGATCGCCCCGGAATTCGAGTCCTGCCGCGCAGTCAGCGAGCGGAGCGGCCAACCGCTTCGCGCCGTTTACGACGCCGCCCTCCAGGCACACCAAAGGAAATAGCGAGGATTATTAGAGTGTACTCACACTCTAAAAACGGACCAAATTACTATAATCCAAACCTCGACGGTTATAGCGCTTTTTACGGTTCCGCTGGCGGGGATTGAGCCACAGGATGGCCAGGATCGCAAAAACGGTAAATACGAAGCCCGCCAAAAACCATAAGTAGACGTTACGTCCGGTGTTTTGCGCCCAGATCACGCAAAACGCCCCAAACAAAAACATCAGGAGAACCGCATTCACCATCTTGCGAGTCCTGTTTTCCACATCTGTAGCCCGATGAATGATCTGTGTCCATTGAGCCTTCTCCTCCTGAACCTGCGGTACGGGCTTTTTGTCCTTGAGAGCATCCATACCGGGGAAGTCTTGTGCGAAAACACTCCCGGCAAAGCACCATGTGAAAAGTGCCGTAAAAATCACGAATCGAATCCTAAACTGAAAGGAGGAGTGGTCCATGATGTGCTCTTTAAAAAATGCTCCACTGGGCCAAAAACAAGATGGAAAATATTGTCCGGGTTGCGATGAATAAAAACGAAATTCAGATACTGGATTAAATTTTTATTAAATTTCGGGGTCTGTCAAGTATTGATTCGCCCGACTCTCGGCGAGAATTTCCGACTGGGCTGCACATAAACACCCTCCAAAAATGATCACTGAGCCGGAGAGATAAATCCACATCAGCACGGCAATCACGCTCCCCAGCGTTCCATAGAGTTTGTTGAAATGGGCAAAGTTTGCCCAATAAATGACAAAACCCTTCTGCAACAACTGAAGAAATACCGTCGCCAGTAAAGAAGCCACCCATACCTCCTTGACCGATGTTTTGCGACGTGGCGCATACTTGTAAAACATCACCAAACCGAAAAAGAGCACCAACCAGGGAAGAATCAGGCGGGTCATCCGAAAAGAGTACACTACCACCTCGTAACCCGCCACGCCATGCCCTCGCCAATAAGCATCAATCGCCTGCATGATCAATGGAACCACGATGCCTAGTAAAAGCGTGACTCCCAGAATGAGAACCATCCCCAGATTGGCCAATGGCAGGCGCCACCAGGAATACTCCCGTGTGCCCCACGCCCGGTTCACACCATGCACCAATGCCTGAAAAAACCGGAGAGAACTCCATGCCAGCACCAACAACGCCACAATCCCCGCTTTCACACCTGATTTTAGCACACCATTAAGTGTCTGCTCCACTACGTTCTGCCCGTTCGGGTTCACCGGGATATAGGCGCTGACAAAGTCAAGCACCTGGCTCGCCACCACATTCTTATCCCCTAAAACCAACGTCCCCAGGGAAATAAAGAGCAAGAGCAGAGGAAAGAGCGCAAAAAAAGCGTAATAGCCAAAGGAGGCGGCGCGCAACTCCCCGTCCGTCTCAACATACTTGGCAACCGTGCGAGCGATAATTTCCCAGACACGAAGCCCCCATTCTGTTGCCTTGGTCCAGACAGTTTGAAGACTCATTTTTGTCATGATAAGAACCATTTTCCAATAAAGCCAGCGGATTTGGACGAGGTGACGCAGAGCCCTGAGGCGTGAATTAAAAGGAGGGCATTGCATCCCCACATCGGCTTCCAGGAAATAATGGGTTTTTGAAAGGGGGCATTGCTGAGCTTGCCTTCCCATGGCAGGCATGCGAAAAGTAAAACCATGCACCGTTGGTTTCGTTTCTGCGCTTTGATCGCGCTTATGGCTTTTACACAAAGCTCTATGGCGCAATCGTCCCCTGCCACCGCCTCTGGAAAACCAGAAGCCTCCGAGGAAGTTCCCGTCTCCAAGCACCGGATCAAAGCCTCCGTCACCGAGGTTCTGCAATTCAACCTGGATAAGCAGAGCAAACGCATCGATGAGGTGGGCGCTCAAATTGAATCCCAGACAAACCAGATCACAGCACAGACCAAGCAGATCGATGAACTCACCAAGCTTGCGGAGTTGCAGACCAAGCAGATCGAAACACTTAATGCCGATCTGAACCGGCTAACCTCCGTGCTCCTCTCTCGTGGCGCGGGTATAGCAGAACCCTCCTCGCCTCCAGTCCATCCCAGCTCTGGCGAAACACCTGCGCCGGTTAAGACCGCCGAACCTGTCGAACCTCAGCCGGCCCCCGTTGCTCCAGACGGTTCGCCAACTTATGTCGTCAAACGCGGCGAAACGCTCATCTCCATTGCCCGTCAGCACGGCACGACAGTCTCCGAACTGCTCAAAATCAATAAAATTGAAGATGAGCGGAAACTTCAAATTGGGCAGACGATAATTCTCCCAAAAACTTCCCCCAAACTCGATAGCCAATAGAAACATCATGGACGACTCCCCCAAATGGTTTCTCATTAAAAAGGAGGACGAAACAGTTTTCGGTCCCCTCCCCTTCAGTCAACTTAACCGATGGGCTGAAGACGCTTGCATCTCTCCGCTCGACAAAGTTTCCAGCGATGGGACGACTTGGGTTAAAGCCCCCATGATCCCCGAACTGCACATGGATTACCTTTTGGAATTGGAGCCGGGAGCCTACTATGGTCCCACTACCATCGGTGCCATCCGGGAATTTCTGATCAATGGGGAGATCACGATGGAAACGCTGCTTACCAACTGCAATACCGGCGAGAAAAAAGTGTTGCGCGAATACCCCCAACTCTTTCAATCCCCGGAACAACAACCCGAACCCATCCTCCGCGTCGGCGCACGCGAAAACCTGCAAGCCCGCATCCGCGAACTGGAAGAAGCTCTTTTGCAGGAACGGCTTCAACGCAAAAACATTGAGGACCTTCACGCTAAAGCAGAAGCTCGCATCGCCGAACTGGAAGAAATTCTGGGTATCGGGGAGGAAGGTTAAAAAGTTGAGTGGTGAGTAAAAGACTCTCTTTTTATTTTTCCTGCGTTTCCTTCTTGCTCATAATTCCCATTTCGCTGATTTAGCCCATTTTCTATGTTTTCCCGTGTTTCCATTCTCCTCTTGGCAAGCGCTGGACTTGCTTTGGCAACGCCCGCGCCATTGACCCCGAAGGAACTCGCTTCCGTCGTGAAGGTCGATTCCCTCTCCATCCCCACGCCTGCCGAGTTGATGGTCGCTCTCAACAAAGTGGCAAAACCCAACTGGCAATCCAAATACCGCCAGCCCATTCCCACTAACTTTTCCAGCCGCGCACAGATCGCTCTGAACATCGGCGGACTCATTGCAGACGGATACATCGCTGTGGAGGCGGAGGATTCCCAGCAGGTCAAAAATATCGGCAAGGACATCATCACCCTTGCCAAATGTTTGGCAGTGAGCGAAAGCGTGATAGCTCGGGGTAACAGCATCTTCGAGTTCGCCGAACGCAACGAGTGGAACACACTCAAGGAAGAGCTCGAAGCCACACAGAACGAAGTCAAACTCTCCTTGGAACAACAGCACGATTCCGGGCTGGTGTATTTCGTCAGCATCGGAGCATGGATTCGCGGCACGGAAGTCATCAGCGGCTGGATCGCTGACAATTACACACCAGCCTCCGCCAAACTGCTTCGCCAGCCAGAAATCGTTGCCCTCATGCAGACCAAGCTCAACGAATTGCCAGCCAAGACCAAGCAGGATCCATTGGTTAGTGAACTCATCGCCCGCTTGCCCGAATTGCAGAACGCAGTTTCTTTTTCCAGCGATAAATCGCCCACACAAGACGAAGTGAAGAACGTGAAGGAAATTTCTGGAAAACTCATGGCCAACATCTCCACCAAACAAAACGCAAAGGAGGCAAAATGAGAGCCTTCTTTCTTCCCCTACTTCTCGTTGCATCCCTAACGACTCAGGCCTCGATAGAACCCACGGATAGCCTGCCAAGCGATGCTGAGGTGAAAGCCCACACCAGCGCTCTGGAAGTCGCTGGTGCCTTCTCTAACGATGGATTTAAAAGCCGCGATGGGCACATCTTCGGAAAAATCGCCCACAAGGAACCCAAATTCATCCAGGTCAACCTTTACTCCGGCAACCAATATTGGTTCATTGCCGCAGCCAGCAGCCCAGCCAAACGGATTGTCGTTACCATTTACGACGATAAAGGAAAGCCCATCCCCACCGAGCCCTACGAAAACAATACCCAGGCAGCCGCTGGGTTTTCCCCACAGGCAAGTGGACCTTACATTGTCCGTGTTGAGGAACTCGAAGGCGAACCCGCCGCTTTTTGCCTGCTTTACAGCTACAAATAAAAGGAAACTCCATGGAAGCCACCGCAAAAACAGCCGAAAAAACATCTGGACCGCGCGTGAAGCAATTTTCCATCTTCCTGCCCAACAAAGTTGGAGCTCTCTCGGAAATCGTTAAACTCCTTCATGAGCGGAATATCGATGTGTTGGCCTTGGACGTACAGGACTCTGCCGAGTGCGCCATCGTGCGCATTATTGTCAGTGACCCGGAGCAGGCACAGGAGCATTTCGATCTGCACAACATCCCTTTTTCCGCCAGTAATATCCTTGTAGTCGAACTTCGCGAGGGAGCCAGCGAACTGCCCAAGCTACTCTCCGCTCTGCTCATGGCCGAGGTAAATATCCATGGCAGCTACGGTCTGCTCACCCGTCCACGCGGTAACACGGCTCTCGCTCTGCACGTAGAGGATAACGATTGCGCCATCGCTGTTCTTACCAGCCATCGGTTCAGAGTTCTGAGCCAGATGGATATTTCACGGTAAGGATAAGGCAAGGAAGACAGCATCAGGCCTGTCCCGTTCCCCATCGCCGATGGAGGAAGCGTTCGATAGGCGAAAAGAAGATTTTATCGGCCAATAAGCCGATGATGACGATGATCAGCATGACGCCGATTACCTGGTCCATCGCGTGAAGATCGCGCCCGTATTCGAGCAACTGGCCGAGACCAAACCCGGTCAGGATAGTCACGAAGATTTCTGCCGCCATCAGTGAGCGCCAGGCGAAAGCCCATCCTTGCTTCATCCCCGAAACAATGAACGGGGCCGAAGCTGGCAAAATGACACGAGTCCACGTGTAAAACTGCTTGGCTCCCATGGTCCGCGCAGCACGAGCGTAGATGGGCGGGACATTGCGAATTCCGTTGTCTGTGGAGAGGATAATCGACCAGAGCGAGCCCATGATAACAACAAAGAGCATGGTGGTTTCTGTTTGCCCAAACCAGACGAGCCCAAGCGGCACCCAGCAGACGCTTGGCAGGGTCTGAAGTCCCAATGCCATGACGCCCACAGTATCTTCCATAAGGCGAAAGCGCGCTGTGAGCATACCCACAGGTATACCGAGGATCAAGCCAATGCCGTAGCCGATGAGTAACCGCCGCATGGTCACACCTGCGGCTTGGAGTATCTCGCCATTCAGGAGGGATGTTCTGAGGTATTCCCATACCGAAAAGGGATCAGGAAAAAGCACCGGCGACTTGTGTCCGAAAAGCACTGCAAAGTGCCAGAGCAGCACCAAAGCAATAAAAAAGAGCGAGGATGAAAGTAGGCGTTTCATTCGGCTCCCAATTCGGTTTCCGGGGCATCAACATACCCTCGCAGCGCCCGGGTGATGCGGCTGGCGTATTTGGCAAGTTCCACGGAGTTGATGTCGCGCGGATGAGGCAAATCAATGACAAATTCTTCGCGAACCCGTCCCGGATGGGGCGAGAAAAGAATGACCCGATTGCCCAGGCAGACGGCCTCTCGGACGTTGTGTGTCACGAAGACGATGGTCTTCTGGCGTTCGGCCCAGATGCGCTGGATGTCGCCGTAGAGCTGCTCGCGGGTGAGCGCGTCGAGGGCGGCGAACGGCTCGTCCATAAGGAGCACGCGCGGATTCGGCGCCAGCGACCGAGCCAGCGCGGCCCGCTGTTTCATGCCGCCGGACAGCTCATGGATGTTGGAGTTGGCAAACTCTTCGAGCCCCACCAAGCGGAGGTAGAAGTGCGCCACTTCCCTGCGTTCCTTGCTGTTGAGGTTAGGCTTGAAGCTGAGGCCGAAGAGAACGTTGTGAAGAACGTCGAGCCACGGAAAGAGTGCCGATTCCTGAAACATCACCATCCGGTCGCGGCCCGGCTGAGTGACCGGTTTGCCGTCCATCAGCGTCATGCCGGAGGTCGGTTTTTCGAGCCCTGCGATGATATTCAAGAGAGTGGATTTGCCGCAGCCACTCGGCCCAACCATGCAAACGAAGTCACCTTCGTTAATCTGCAAGGAAATGTTATCCAAGGCGCGCAACGGCCCGCTGCGCGTGAGAAAATCCTTGGTCACGCCATCAATCAAGAGCTTGGCGGGAGGCACTGAACGAAGTTCTTCCTGGACTGACATGATGGGAGAAATGGGAAGATCAGGGAATCTGCACCAAGGTGTTGATATCCGGGACCGTTTTCAGAAACCCGGCTTTTTGGGCGTTGGCGACAAAGGTTTTCAGGCTTTCCATGGAAACTTCATCCGTCAGTTCGATCCGTTTCCAAGCTGCGGCAATCAGTTCCGAGGAGATTTTAGATTTAGTTTCGGCGGCGAGCTCCTCCACCACAATCGCCTGAGCCTCCTCGGGATGCTCCTTGATCCACTGCGTTAATTCCTTATGCGCCGCCGTCAATTTACGGAGCAGTTCGCGCTGCTCTTTTTGGAATTTAACACTGGAAACGAGCACTGTGGTTACGGAATCCTTTTCCTCCAGAAAAACTTTCCCGTTCGCCTCCCTTTCCAAGCGCGAGACCCACGGCTCCACAGTCCATACGGCATCAAGCTTCTTCTGGACGAAGAGCGAAAGCTGGTCGGGGTTTGGCGTCGGTAGCACAAGTGCATCGCCTCCCATCTGGGTGACTTTAAGTCCTTGCATGGCAAGCCAAGCGCGACATGCCACGTCCTGCGTGTTGCCGAGTTGCGGTGTGGCGATACGTTTGCCCCGAAAATCCGCGCCAGTCTTTATTCCAGAATCAGGCTGAACAACAAGCGCTGCTCCCCCGTTGGCCGATCCGGCAACGATCCGCACTTCGCCGCCATTGGATTTAGCAAAAGCGTTTATCGCTGGGCTCGGCCCGACGTAGGTGACGTCGATGCTATTGGCAAATACAGCTTCCATCGCGCTCGGACCAGCGTTGTAAAGATACCACTCGATCTTTACATCGGGGCCAAGCCGTCTCTCAAACCATCCCTTGCCTTCGCGCGTAAGATGATGCGCCACCAACGCCTGGACGTGCGTGATGTTGGGGAAGTGACCGAAGCGGATGACCATCTCCGAGCGCGCCGGAACAGGCATGCCGAGTCCAGCCCATGCCGCCGCACAAAAGAGAATGCTAATTTTCATACGGTTGTTTGTTTCAACGTGTTTGTTTGCGCGAGGAGGCGGAACGTTTCTTCCTGAGGGGAGTAGGAACAGGTTTGCGCCGTTTGATGGTGGTCGTTTTCTTGGTCTTTCCTGCCACTTTGCGAGGTGAACGGCGGGTCACCATTTTGACAAATGGGATCATCGCTTTGTTGCGGCGGATTTTCCTCAGGGTGGTCTTGATGGTGTCTGCTAGCGTCACGCCATCCAATACTCCCGTGATGGCCAAGTGTACCTCACCCATCAAAGCGTGCAGTCCGCAATACATCTCATCGGGGCAGGAACAGGGCTCGTAAGCTGACCGGCTCACGCACGCAATGGGAGCCAGCGAACCGTCGATGCGCCGAATCACATCGCCAAATGATATCTCCACAGCGGGCACGGCAAGGAAATACCCCCCCTGTTTGCCGCGCTTGCTTTCGATATAACCGGCTTCCTTGAGTTGCAGAAAAATTTGCTCAAGGAATTTGAGCGGTATGTTTTCCTTTTGAGCCAGATCGCCAATGCGCACCAACGGATGTCCCAGGGTCTGGGCGATGCCCAGATCAATCAATGCGCGCAGAGCATATTGACATCGTTTGGAGACCTTCATCTCTACCTTTCCGGTCAGGTTATCCCAACCGCAGCGGTAAATCAATTCTCAAGTTGAACTTCCACTCCGTAAAGCCTCCAATACGGTAATTCGTAGATGAATCGCAACATGAATGTGGTGCGATAAGGCTTTGTCTCGTAATACCCTTTGACAACGAGAACTCCGTCGCTGCCGATTTGAGGAGGCACAGTGAATACCGATGGAAGATTGCGGATTTCATGGATGTCCACCTTGGCATCGATGAACGGCTGAAATGCCCTTTTTAACTGCCCTTCAGTGAGTTGATTTTGCCATGCCATGGAAACTTTGGAATAGAACTGAGTAAAACTTTGCTGGGCGATGGCGTCATTGAACATTATGAGGCTCTTCGAAACCAAGTCTTGGATCAGCTTGGGTGATGGCACCTCCTGGTTCGCTGAACTGGTGAAAGAGGCGCCCTTGCCCAAAAGTGTAAACCGATCTTCCTCCCTTTTTTCTGTTTGATTGCGGATGTGTAAGGAGAAAACCCGCCAATCTCCGCGTTCCTTAATCATCGTGACAATCACTGGCACAGCAGTTCCAGCTTCCGCCTTTACCTCTCCTTGTAATTTGACCTCGCTGTCTTTTGTCTCTTCCTGTGTCCAATTACAGGTCACCGTTCCGGCCGTCAGTCCCAGTTCCTTGGCCGTGGCTTGGAAGTTTTTAAAAGTGGTCTGCGCTTGGAATGCAAACGCCGTGTTATCGTAGGCGGTTTCAAAGCGGGATTCGCCGATCTTCTGAAAAAATTCGTTCGCCGCTTTATGCGCATCCGGGCGGGAAGAACCACAGGCAGCCAGGCCAAGCAGGAGCGCCAGGGTTACAACGATCTGCAGGGATTTTATCACAGGTAAAACGCGAGCTTATTTACTCCATTCCAGCATTCGCCGGATAGGAAGTTCTGCACGGGCTCTCAAAGATTCGGGGAGGATGATCTCCGGTTGTAGGGTTTGAAGGCATTGATGGAGCTTTTCCAGAGTGTTAAGCTTCATGAAGCGACATTCGGCACAGGCACACTCGGCGGTTGGTCCGGGAATGAAGATTTTACCCGGCAATTCGCGTCGGAGCCGGTGGAGCATTCCTTCTTCAGTGACAATGATGAAGGCGTTGGCGGGATGGTTGCGGCAATAGCCTATCATTTTTTCCGTGGAACAAACTTCGTCAGCAAGGAGACGGACGGCGTGCCGACATTCTGGGTGAGCAACGACGGGGGCACCCGGATATTGCTGGCGGATTTTTTCGATGCTTTTCGCCGTGAACTCGACATGGACGTAACAGTGCCCTTTCCAGAGCTCCATCGGGCGGCCCGTTTGCTCCATGACCCACGCGCCGAGGTTTTCGTCCGGGACAAACAGGATATTGCGATCCCTGGGAATGGCATTGACGATTTTCACGGCGTTACCGCTGGTACAAATGACATCCGAGAGAGCTTTGACAGCGGCGCTGCAATTGATGTAGGCGACAACGTAGTAATTTTTATCGGCATGCGCACTCAAATATGCCTCCAACTCGGGAGCAAGACAGGAATCGGCCAACGAACAACCGGCCTCCAAATCCGGCAGAATGACGGTCTTGGACGGGTTAACGATCTTGGCCGTCTCCGCCATGAAGTGGACACCGCAAAAGGCAATCACCTGTGCGTCAGTTTCCGCAGCTTTATAACTCAAGCCCAAGGAGTCGCCCACGAAGTCAGCCACTTCCTGAATTTCTTTGATCTGATAGTTGTGGGCAAGAACGACGGCATTGCGTTCACGTTTGAGCGCAAGAATGTCTTCCACTAAGTTGAGTCCGTTTGCAGGCATATCGGGCAAAATTTCGTTAAAAACATACCATGCGAGATGAAACGAGGCTTTTCAAGCGGAAGAAGACGATCAAGGGCTAGTACTGCTCCATTATCGCCATCCCTCACTTTAAAGTGAGTCTCTTCACTTCCCTATTCTCTCGCCTCCACGGCTTTCTCATGTTCCCGCCATTCTCGCGCAGTGAGGCCGCGCACTAGAAGCGTGATTTCCCCTTTGGGCGGATGCCCTGTGTAATGGGCCAGGAGTTCCGCAGCAGAGCCGCTCCGGTATTCCTCGAAAGTTTTGGTTAGTTCACGGGCAACACACAGTGGACGCTCATCCAATAGGCGTACGGCGGCTTCCAGGGTCTTCACCAGGCGGTGAGGGCTTTCGTAAAAGACGGAGGTTTCCTGGCGTTGGGCGGCGGCTTCCAGCTCACGCTCGCGACCGCCACTTTTGGGTGGGAGAAACCCTCCATAGTAAAACGCCTCGGCGGAGAAGCCAGATCCGATGAGCGCGGTAATGACAGCACTCGCTCCGGGAAGGACGGTATAGGGAAGTTTTTCCGCGATGCAGGCGGTCAGAAGTCGCGCGCCGGGATCGGAGATGCCGGGCATTCCGGCGTCGGAGATGATGGCGATAGTCTCGCCGCACCGAAGCCTCTCAATAAACTCCTGGGTGCGCCGAGCTTCATTGTGTTCGTGGTAGGAGAGGAGTGGCTTTTCGATGCCGAAATGGCGTAGAAGATGGCCTGAATGGCGCGTATCTTCGGCGCCAATCACATCGGCACTCTTGAGAACCTCCAGCGCTCGCAGGGTGATGTCGCCAAGGTTGCCGATAGGAGTTGGTACTAGGAAAAGCATGTCAAAGAGAGGGCGTCAGGGTATGGGATCGGAGAAATTAAGCCCTTTCTTGGAAGGCCTTGACGAGCGCTTCGTAGGCAGGTCGGCGTGTTTCCAGATCGGCAAAAGCTTCAGCCATTGTTTCGGGAGTGAAAATACGCAGGGAACGGGCCATTTTTTCAAAGGCTTCATGGTCCGCAGACTGTTGCCAGCGGATTTCCCCCCGACGTTTTTGCACCATGAGCAATCTTTCAGCCATACGCGCCACCACATCAATGGCAACCTCCGCTTCCTTTACAGCGGTATCGTTGGCAGTTTTGGCAGCACTCCAATGGCGGCGAGCCTCCGCAAGTGCTGACTCATCCGGGTTGGCTCCAGCGGATTCCAAGCGCTCCAGACTCAGACGGGCCGATTCCAGCAAGGCTGTCTGCGCTTGCGCCTCGATCAGGGTTGCCTCTTTTTCCTGAATTGCCAAGGCGCTCTCCTCGTTGAGACTGGCCTCTTCATCGGCAAGCCGGGAGGCTTCGGTTGCGGTATTGTCCCGTTTTTCCATTACGGCCCGGAGTTCCAGAAGTGCGGTCTGTTGACGCTCAAATTCCGCAAGTTCCGCGATGATTGACTCTGATGTGCGCCCTTGGAGGAGTTTTCCCTGGGAATCCGCAGTTCCCCTGGTTAACGCGTTCTGATTTTCAAATGGGGGCCGAAGACTTGGCATGACTGGGAGTCTCAGTCATTAGGAAACCATACGTCCGGAAATGCAATCTGGAACTGCGGGAAAAAACAGCGAACATTCGCCTAAGACGCCGATAACTATTCGAAAGCTCCGTCTGAACCGTTGGCTTTTGTGCCGTCGTCGATATAAAAGGCCGAAACCTCCCTTTCCGCATCCGCTGCAATCAAGTCCGCCACGTAATTGGAAAAATTACGTCGGCGTCTTCTCGCAAGACGCTGTCCCTCTTTCAATAACTCTTCAGGTAACGAAATCAAAGTCCGTCGTGTTGAACCACCCATAAATATGGTATCGGGTAATACGATGCCCATTGATTTGGATCAAGCATTTCCTTTAAAAAATGCAATTTTCTGACTGGACGAATGTCTCACTTCGTAATATCTTGCAAATACCCTATGGGTTCCAAGAGAAAATCTGCTTGGAAGTGAAAAAAATACCTCAAAAGTATTTTTCTGACATGCAGAACGCCGTTCTTGGCGTTTACAAAATTGAACTTAACGAGGAACATCCTATCAAACGCACGAGCATAACTTTAGAAGACCCGATCTACGATGCGGGTCAGCAAATTGCATCCAAACGCGGATTTGGGCAGTCTTTTTCTGCTTATATCGCCTGGTTGATCCAGCGCGATGCCGAAGGTGGCGTAACGCGTGAAGAGGCACCTCTTCATCGCATTGCCAAAGCTTCCGGCAAAAAGGCGAAATCTGCCAAACGCACGACAAAGCGCGGCAAGTAATTGCCTCCTTTGCGATTGGTCAAAGCATCGTTGAAACGGCGCATTGGTGCGCCGCAGGTGGTTTATTGTTTGATATAAACCCTATGCTTTTGCCAGTTCCTGCAACAGGGCTTGGTTGAGGCGTATTCCCGCTTCGAGATTTTCCACCGGAAACCGTTCGTTGGGAGCATGGCAAGCCGCATCCGGCAACGCCAGCCCAAGCAGGAGAATTTCCGCGTTCAGAGTTTGACGGAGGACATGCAGGATTGGAATTGAGCCGCCTTCGCGAATCAATGCCGGTTCTGCACCCCATGTCTTTGCAAGCGCCCTCCGGGCTGCCTGACCATACACACTATGGGGATCGCAGAGAAACGGCTCTCCGCCGTGACCTGATGTGATCTCGATTCGCACCTGCGGTGGGCAGACGCGCTCCAAGTGGGCGCGCACGAGAGCCTCGATCTCCTCTGGCTTCTGGTCGGGCACCAGCCGAAAGGTAAGCTTGGCAAAGGCTTCGCGCGGGATGACGGTTTTGCCGCCACTTCCCTGGTAGCCCCCTCCGATGCCGTTAACCTCGGCTGTGGGTCTCCCCCAAGCCCGTTCCACGGCGCTGTAACCGGCTTCACCGAACAGGAATGGGGAGCGGATCGTTGCTTTCAATATCGCGTCGGTAAGCGGCAGACGAGCCCATTCCGTCTTCTCCCAGTCCTGCAGTTCCACCACAGCGTCGTAAAAGCCAGGGATCGCGACTCGGAATTTTTCATCGTGAAGGGTGGCGATGAGCCGGGCTAGCAGCGTAGCAGGGTTGGGCGCAACACCTCCCCAAATGCCCGAATGGAGGTCGGACTCCGCACCGTGAAGCCTGACCTCCATCGAAAGGATTCCGCGAAGGCCATAGGTAAGCGACGGGAAACCGGGGGCCACCATGCCTGTGTCTGAAATAGCAATTAAATCACACCGAAGCTCCTCGCGGTGCTCTTCAAGAAAGAGGGGCAGACTTTGGCTGCCGCTCTCTTCCTCTCCCTCGACCAGAAAGATGATGTTGACGGGAAGATCGCCCGTCTCTTTCAACGTCTTTTCAACGCCCAGGATGTGAGCCAGGATTTGCCCCTTGTTGTCCGTCGCGCCGCGGGCATAGACCACTCCATTTTCCAAGCGAGGCTCGAATGGCGGGGTCGTCCACTCCTCCAAAGGATCCACGGGCTGCACATCATAATGGCCGTAGATGAGCAGCGTTCGGCGACCCGGCTTGGGTGGGTTGCGGGCGACCACAATGGGATGCCCCGATGTGGGATACGCCCGCGCATCAAGTCCCATGCGTTGAAATTTTTGTTCGAGCCATCCGGCGCATGCCTCGACTTGCGGGGCATAGGCTGGATCCGTCGAAATACTTTGGAACCGGAGAAATTCAAACAATTCAGGCGTGCTCATACGATCAAAGAGAGATTGAATGAATCGTTGGAAAATCGCAACTAACCCCTGCAAAGAATGTTTACCCCCGCCCTCACTCTGGAAAATTTCGCGCGCAGAGCGCTGCTTGCACTGCTCCTGGCATGGGGAATCGCCTTGGCGACTCCCCCCGCCCGCGCTGTCGAGGAGATTTCGCCACCGTTCGGTTTGAGTTGGGGGGTGACCAAGAACCGCCTGAGCAGCTTACTCACGGGAGCCAACGCGAAAGTGGTCGAAAAGCGGATCGTGAGCGGACGGGATATGTGGACGGTGGAAGGGTTGATCCAGACCAACCTGCGCCGGACGGTCTTTTATTTCCGCAACGATGGTCTGGTGGAGATAGAGCTTCAATACCAAAACAGCGCATGGCTCGATAGCGACTACAACAGTTTTCTTGGGCTGCTTCGGATGAGCCTGGAAAGCAAGTATGGCGCGGGCAAGCTCATAGCGAGGTCCAAAAATCCGCAAGGCGACGTAATCCAAACACTAACCGGCTATGAGTGGACACAAACCACCAACGCCATCCAGCTTGTCTATTTTAGCGCGGAAAGCCCATCGCAGATTTTTCGCATGGTAAGTCTGCACTACAAGGCGCTCTAAGGATTTTCCTCCTCTAGCGCAAGCAGACGGAATCAAAAATCACCTGGGCATGGGCTTCCGCTTGCTCCGAAGTGAACCGGAAGGCGTCATACACCAGCGTCCAAACGGTTCGTGGAGGACAAAGGAAGAGAACTTGAAAACTGTGCTGCAAACTCGACGCTTCGCCCTGATAGCGGACAATAGGCACTCCCGACAACAGGCCATATTCCGGCTCACTCATCTTTAAATCCGACGTGCGCCCAAAACTCAGTTCCATCCCCCGGCGCTGTCTGCCCACCCATCGCCGCAACGCGGCTTCCTCCTCCCCATCCAGCGCGGTGGATTCCTCCCGCTGAATCGTCACATGCTCATTGTGTTTTTCCACGCTTCGGTACAGCCATCGCGTGGGGGAATCCGATGGGCGCAGTTGCCATCGACCCGGCAGTGTTACAGCGAGTTCGTATTCGCCAAAAACAGTTTCACGTTGTTTCCAATGAGCCATTGTAGCATTTACTGAACAACCATCGTACAACTCCATCCCAATATTACACGCTCTAATTATTGAGAAAAATAAGCACCTCCTCAGTTCCCTCGCGTTAATATCAGAGCCGGAAATCGAGCAGGTAGCACCGTGAACGGATTCGTCGGATCTAGCCTCTACGGATTACGCCGTCCCGCAGAATGCCGACGAGCGGAAAACAGGAGCGTTGCGCACACCACGCAACATCGTCCCCTCGCCCGTTGGCCAGCAGGACGCGCCCGTTCTTGGACTGCTCCAGAGCGGCACGGATATCCTCTCTATGTTGAATATAAACGGATCGTGCTACTTGGGCGGCGTCCGTAAGCATGGCATCGGGGAACGCAGCAGCCAACATCCCGGCAGCTAGCACGTCTTCCAGGGCAAGTTCGCGGAAGGTGCCCGCGCAGACCAGTGTGACGGCCTCCGGCGCGACCTGCCGAAGTCGGTCTTCGAGCGCTTGCATGTTGAGCAGCGCACCAGCCCAAACTTCTTGCGCGGTGGAGCAAGCCCTTAGTGCCACGGTACCGTTGGTAGTCGTTGTCACGATCCGCCTCAAGCCGGTTTGGCAATATTCCAGAGGCGAATTGCCGAGATCGAAACCCTCGATACGGTCGCCAAAGCGTTCGCCCCCCAATACAGCATCTGGCCATTGCTCCCTCGCTTTCAAGGCTTCTTCGATAGTCACCACCGGGCGAATTTCCTCTGTGCCATGCGCAAGTCCTGTCAGAATCGATGAGGTTGCCCGGAGCACATCAAAAACAATGCAAACGCTCTGGGTGAGGTTTTGCTGCGGGAGAAGGTCGATTTCAGCGGGGGTCAGGATGGCATCAATGATCATAAAAGGGAAATAGGTTTGCTCAAAGGACGCCAGAGACGCAAAGCAAAAGACAAACTATCCCATTCGCTTTCCACTCTTGCGAGTGTCCCGATGGGTCTTTTGGGAACGGGCATAGTGGAAGAGGTACTGCTGGGCATAGCCGCCGTAAGGGCCAAAGTGCTCCGCGGCGAATTCTGTCATTTCACGTGCCGTGACGTTCCGCTTCCGGGCAAAATAGATTTGCCGCAAGACGCGCTCGATCCAGACATCTATGGGAAACGCCTGCATCCGTTCATAGGCAAAAAGGAGAGCGCAGTTGGCGATCTTCGGCCCGATGCCGGGTAAACGGCAGAGTTCGGCAAGTGCCGTGGTGTCATCCATGGCGCGGAGCGCTTCGAGATCGACCACGCCCTGCGCTACGAGGCGCGACAGGGCAAGGAGGTTTTTCGCGCGGAACCCGAGGCCGCATTCACGCAATCCCGCTTCCGTGGCGCGCGCGATACGTTCTGGCTCCGGATAGACCACCAGCGGTTCCCAACCCGGCACGGGGCGACCATAACGCTGCCGCAATGCGAGCGACATCTGGCGGATATGGGCAACCTGCTTCATCGAGGAGGTCAAAAACGTGGCCAGGCACTCCCACAACGGCTGACGGATCAGCCGCAAACCTCGACAAAACGCCGTGGCCTCCGCGAGCGCGGGATCACTGGGAAAGCTGGCGTAAATCGCTTCCAAATCGTGATCCAGCGCAAAATACCGCGCAACGACTACTTCTGTGCCAGGCGTGACCCAAAGCGTGTCGCCTGTCTGCCGAACCCGCACGGGGAGTTCACCAATGAGCCCAAGGTAGCTGTCACCTTCCTCCAGTAGCCAATGGAAAACCTGGCCAGATTCCAGCGTGCGACGGAGATCGAACAACGGCGCTGGGATCGGCGACAAACGGGTCATCGAATAAAGTAACTCAGATTTTCCAACTCGATGGCAAGATCGACATTATTAACCACCACGCCGTCGGGCACCTGCAGAATCGTCGGCGCAAAGTTGAGGATGGCTTGAATGCCGGACTCCACTAACTCGTTGGTTACTTCTTGGGCGACCATCACCGGCACAGTTAAAATCGCGAGCTTAATCTGCCGCTCCCTGATAAAGCCACTCAACATCTCCATGGGCAAGACGGGCAAGCCGAGAGCCTCTGCACGAACTGCATCCGTGTCGATGCCAAACCCGGCCACGATCTCAAAGCCCTCTTTTGCAAAACCGCGGTAGCGCGCAAGCGCTGAGCCAAGATGACCGACACCGATCAGAATCACCGGCTGCAACCGAGCGGTCCCCAGCACCTCCATCAAGGTCTGCGCCAGATGCGAAACGCTGTAACCCAGTCCGCGTGTCCCCAGTTGTCCAAAATAGGCTAGGTCCTTGCGTAGTTGGGTTGGCTTGACGCCCGCCGCCTTGGCAAGTGCTGCCGACGAAACCGTGTCCACTGCATTGGCCTTCAGTCGTTGAAGAGCGCGGTAGTAGAGCGAGAGCCGATAGACGGCTTTGCGAGGGATTTCCAGTTTCGGCATCTTGTGAAAAGTGCGCTGAAAATAGCGTATCCTGCCCGCGAGTCAACTTCTCACAACGCCTTGATGACCTTGCACATCAACTCGAAAAATAGCGGATGCAGGCCGATAGGCTGCAAAAGTTCAACTTCCAAGCCCTGATGGATATTCTGGATTTCAGCAATCTGCGCCGGAATATCCTCATCAAAATGCCCTCCCTTGGCCATGAACATCGGCAACAGGCGGCATTGGCGCACGGAGGTTTTCATGATTTCCTCAGCGACTTCCAGCAGGTTCGGTTTCGCAATTTCCAAGAAACAAAGATAGACAGCCTCGTTACCCATATCTTTGCGGAGGGTGGCAGCCATTTGGCGGAAAGGCTCCGCCCATTCGGGATTCTTGCTCCCGTGGGCCATGAGGATCAGGCAAGTGTTATTCATAAGACGATGTTGGAAAGGATGACCTAGAGTTCATCAAACGTCCAGAGCGCCGGAAAAACCCCACCACCGACGACACACCGTGAAATCCTTAAAACTCCACTCCCTCCTGCGCGGCAATCCCCTGTGTGTATCCATGCCGGATGCACTGCATTTCGGTAACGGTATCCGCGCACTCGATGAGTCGCGGGCTCGCATGACGACCCGTCAGAACCACACACGCCTTACGCTCCAGCGCGGAAAGCATCTCAATCACAGCATCTTCCTCGATCAATTCCAGCGCAACGGCTCCGCAAATTTCATCCAGAACAATGAAATCATACTTTCCAGATACGATAGCCTGTTTGGCAAAGGCCAGCGCTGTTCGCGCCGTCTCGCAGTGATCCGCAAAGGCCGGATTCGTAGGAGAAGGCACAAAGCCCCGCCCCATCTGCACCATCTCCACCTGAGGCAATCGGGCACCAGCCAACAACTCACCGCTCGCGGCGTTTGATTTAAGAAATTGCACCACCAATACCCGCTGACCGTGCCCCACAGCCCGCAACACCATGCCGAAGGCCGCCGTCGTCTTCCCCTTCCCCTCGCCCGTGAAAATTAAAGTGCGCGGTTTCATGATTCAAAGAGAGCCCATGGCACGCCAGCAAAAAGCGGCAACCATCGCGGGGATGATTTCCACCAACTCGCATCCCGCACCGAGTGTGTCTCCGGTAAAACCGCCAATTTTGCTACGGCTCCAAAGCGAGAAGATCGCGATCACCGTGCAGGAAACGGTCGCTGCGCAAAGCCCATACGCGCCTCCCGCCAGCCAACTCACAGCAGCCAGCACAAAGAGCGTCGAGACAACATCGGAGCGGCGCCGGTTCTGGACGAACACCGAGCAGAGACCTCCACTGCGAGCATACGGAAGCATGGCGAGTTGGATCACCATGGAACAACGCCCCGCAAACGGCATCAGCAGCAAAGCAGGAGAGCGCAACACTGCCGGCACGGAAGCCAGCGCAGTCAGCTTGAGGCTAAACACGCAAATCATCCCGAGCACCCCCATCGCCCCCGTGTGGCTGTCCCTCATGATCTCCAGCATCCGCTCGCGTGGACGGGAACTCAGAAAACCGTCAGCCGTATCGGCGAGGCCATCGGCGTGCAGGCCACCGGAAGCACCCGCCAGTGCCACCACCGCGATGGCGCTGCAAAGTAACGGTGGAAACCACATGCTCATGGCGCGATCCAGCAACATCACCGCCGCCCCAATCAGAAACCCAACCAGTGGGAACCAAGGCGTGCTGCGCCCGATGTCCCGCTCGTCGCACGCCACGCGCGAGACAAAGGGGCAAACGGTCAGAAACTGGAGGGCGGCGATGAGGCGCTTCATATCATGATTAGTGAGCCGTCGAAACGGAGGCTTCGGCGAAGGTCGCTACATCAGTCAACACGCGGGCAGCAGCTTCCACCAAATTCATGGCAAGCACAGCGCCGGTGCCTTCACCAAGACGCAGATTCAAGTCAAGCAACGGCTCTTTCCCGAGCTTCTCCTGCGCCGCGCGGTGTCCGGGTTCAACGCTCCGGTGGGCAGCGATCATGTATTGAACTGAGGTCGGCGAGAGCGCCTGAGCGATCAACGCTCCAGCGGTGGTAATAAACCCATCCACAATCACCGGCTTCTTCAAAGCCGCCGCGCCGAGGATCAATCCGGCAATGGCGCCGATTTCAAAACCGCCCACTTTGGCGAGCACATCGAGGCCGTCTGCAGCATCGGGTTGATTAATACGCAACGACTCCTTGATCACGGCAATTTTATTTTGCAGCCCCGCGTCGTCGATACCCGTGCCACGCCCAGTGATCTTCTCCACCTCGCTACCCGTCAACAAGGCAACGATGGCACTGCTCGGCGTGGTGTTTGCAATGCCCATTTCCCCTGTAGCAAACACGTCAATGGAATCGGCCAGTGACAGGGCGACTTCGATACCCGCCTCGACAGAACGAATCGCATCTTCACGGCTCATAGCCGGGCCGGTATGCATATTGGCCGTGCCGGGAGCGATCCGTTTGGAAATAATCTTTCCGTCCTTGACCAGAGCACTCAGATCGCCAGCAACCCCGGCATCCACCACGACAACTTTCGCGCCAACCTGCCGAGCCAGGGCGTTGCATCCCGCTCCGCCATTGACGAAATTATAAACCATCTGCACGGTCACTTCCTGAGGATACTGGCTCACACCGGAAGCAGCGACGCCGTGATCCCCTGCCATGACAACCACCGCTTTACGGGCAACGGGAGGATGCATCGAGCGTGTCATCCCAGCGAGGTCTTCCGCCAGATCCATCAGGCGGCCCAGAGCCCAATAGGGCATGGTGAGTTGTTCTAGCCGAGAGCGCGCTGCGGCGCGGGAGTCTGCATCCTGGGGTTCGATTTGTTTGAGCGTTTCTTTAAGAAGAGACATGGAGTATTGTGTGTTGAGATTTGGAATTGAGGTTTATTTTTGAAATTTGATTTGAAGAGGCTGGCCGCAGACCACAAGAAACACCTCATCGCAGTCGGCGGCGATCATCTGATTGACGCGACCAGCAAGGTCACGAAACCGGCGACCAAGCGGCGTTTCCGGCACAATACCCATGCCAACTTCGTTGGTGACAAAAATCACCGTTCCGCCATGGGCGCGTGCCGCCTCCAGCACCGGCAGGCAGCGACTCGCCGCATCCACCTCAGAGAGCGATTTGCCCTTCTGCTCCGCCTCAAAGAGGAGGTTGTTAACCCAAAGCGTGAGGCAATCGATCAAAACCACTGACTCGCTATTGGCACACTGGAATGCGGCAGCGAGATCTAGCGGTTCCTCGATTGTTCTCCAATCGCGCCCGTTACGATCCTCTTGGTGTCGACGAATGCGCGCACCCATTTCC
>Ga0118677_10005513_pt1 | contig 22083 bp, 14 predicted proteins | sample AliMusrvi5mmetaG_FD_86154 | JGI IMG/M metagenome (GOLD analysis project Ga0118677, IMG submission 86154)
CCGGCAGCAGATTGGCCGGCAGATAGAGCACCGCGGCGGCAATCAGCAGCGCCCAGCTTTGCGCCAGGCTGCCGGGCATCCGGTGATGCAATGGCGTGCCGCAGCGCGAACAGCGCAGCCGGCCGTTGGGCGGCAAGCGACTGACCTGATGGCAGCACTCGCAGCCGACCAGCACCCCCGGCCCGGCCCGTGGCGGCGCGGCCGGCGCCAGCCGGTCCCACACCGCGGCATCATCAAGAAACGTGTCGGTAGCCGCCATCGCCAGCATCAGCCCGCCAAGCGCATACAGCGCCGCGCCGACCTCCACCTGCGCCATGTCGACCAGCTTGGTATAGGCGACGAAAGCGCCCAACAGGAACACCTCCACCATCGACCAGGGCGACAGCAATTCGACCCAGCGAAATACGCGGCGCAAATGCGGCGGCGGTTGACGCAGGCGCATGACGATCAGCACATAGATAGTCGCCAGCAGCTTCACCAACGGCGCCCCGATCGTGGTGGCCGCCGCACTGCTGGCCCTGGCGCGGCTCCATCGAATCCCGGACGGCGCCGAGCCGGGTCGGACGCCCCTGCCCTGGTGGGTGGGCCCCTCGGTGGAAGCGGCGCTGGTGGCCTGGACCGTCGCGGCCTTCGTGCTGTTCAAGGTCGCCGGGCTGCACCCCTCCGGCACCGACGACAACATCTACTTCTACCTGGCGAAACGCATTTCCGAAGGTGCCGTGCCTTACCGGGACTTCTTCTTCGCCCACCCGCCGGTCCACCTGCTGGTTCCGGGCGCGGTGTTCGCCCTGGGCGGTTTTTCGATCGGCCTGGCCAAGATGATCCCGGTGACCGCGCAGGTGGTCGCTGCGGTCTGCCTGTACCTGGCCGTCCGGCCGACGTCGCGCGGGATGGCGGTGCTGGCCGTCGTGTTCCACCTGTTCGCCTACCAGGTCCTGATGGGTTCGACCGACATGAACGGCGAGAACCTGATGACCGCTTTCCTGGCCGGGGGGCTGCTGGCCGCGTCGCGCGGACGGTACGCGCTCGCGGGCGGCCTGGCGGGCCTGGGCCTGGGATGCGGCCTATACGCGCTGGCCGGCGTGCTGGTCCTGGCCCTGGCCGCCGCGGCAGGCGGACGACGACCGCTCTACCGGTTCGGCCTGGGCGTGCTGGCGACCTTCGGCGGCGTCTGCGCCGTGTTCTGGATCCTCGGCGGCCCGGCGTTCTGGGACGGCGTCGTTGCGTACCACCTCAGCAAGGCCGTGCGGGATCCGGACAAGGTGCCCGTGTTCGCGTCGGCGAACCCGTTCGCATGGCTCGGGGCGCTGGCGCGGAATCTGGCGGCGTTCCTGACCGATCGCGAAACGGCGAGGTGGCTGTATTACCACCTGGCCATCACGCTGGCCGCGACGATCTCGGCGATCCTGCTGGCCGGAGGGTGGCTGGTCGCGTGGCTGCGGCAGCCCGCGGCGAAAGGCCCGCGCCGCAATCGCCGCCGCGGCAAGGATGCGCCGGGAGCGGTGCCCGGGGATGCGCACGTCCGCGACGCGCTTGCAGACGCCGCACCGGGCCTGCCGTCCAGGCAGCCCCGGGCGTTCGCGCTGCTGGGACTGGCGGCCGGCGGGCTGTTCGTGCTGGAGTGGGCGGCGCTGGCGGAAACGTACGATTTCTACCTGGTACCCATGTGGTTCTTCCTGTCCCTGCCGGCCGCGTACGGAATCGCCGAGGTCTGGCTGCGCTTGCAGGACGCCGGCTGGGACCGCGGCCTGGCCATTCCCGCGGTCGCAGGAACCCTGCTGGCCCTGCACCCGCTGGCCGCCGGCGCGCTGTCCGACTCCTTGTGGCCGGAGGAGCGCAAGGCATCCGGCGAGACCGTGCCCTACGAATGGCGCGAGCCGTGGGCCTTGAAGGCGCTGGGGTCGGCTTCGAAGGCCCTGTACTTCCAGGACCACAGGACGCGCGGCATCGACGAGCCCCCCTGGCGGCACGCCTTGTGGAACAAGCAGTTGACCTTCAGCGCCGTGGACGACATCGCCGCAGTGATCCGGGACGGAAGCGCCCCGGACCAGACCGTGACCGGCGCCTCGACGCTGGCCCCCCTGGTGGCGCTGGAGGCCGGGCGCCGAATGGCCGGGGACGAGGCGGACACGAACGGCAAGCGCTTCAACACGGGCAGGCTGTCCGATGCGGACTTCGCCCGTCGCATCTGCGCGGACAACGTGCGGTGGCTGGTGGCCTCGGCCCGCTCGCACTTCGAGCCGTCCCGCCTGGATGCAGACCCGCTGTGGTCCCGCCTGTTCCAGAAGGACCGGGAGTTCACGGACTCCCAACTGGTGCATCGCCACGGATTCCCGATCACGCTGTACCGACTGAAGGACGGCGCGACCCTGCCCGACGGGACACCCTGCGGGGGCGGGGCAGGCCAGGCGCCATGACGAGGCCGACCGCCGCCCGCAAGGGACGTGGCCCAGACCCTGCCTTGATGGGCGGCCTGCTGGAATCAGCGTACGCCCGGTGGCATCGCACCGAGGAGGTCGAACGGGATCCTCTGCGGTTCCCGCGCCGGTACCCGGCCGTCCCGGATCAGGAGGCTGCAGGGTTCGTTGCCGCCGCCTTCGCCTTCGGCCGGGTCGCGGCCTTCCTGCCGGTGCTGGAGGCGCTGTTCGCCCGCCTGGGCCCGGCGCCGGCGACCACCCTGGCTGCGCTGGATACGAACGGGGCCCTGCAGGCAGCCGAGGGCCTTGGGTATCGCTTCGCCCGATCCCGCAACGCGGCGGGCCTGCTGCTGGGCACCGGCGCGGTGCTGCGTCAGGAAGGCACCCTCCGGGGCCCGGTGGTCCAAGCCTACCGAGCTGGTCGCGGAGTCACTACAGGCCTGAGGGACCTGGCCGCCGCGGTGCGCGCCGGCGCAGGGGAACTGGATCCCGGGTTCCTGGTCCCCCTGGAGGCTCGTCCCGGCCCCCTCAAGCGACTGCACCTGTTCCTTCGCTGGATGGTCCGGTCCGATGGCATCGACCTGGGCGCGTGGCCCGAAATCCCGGCGTCGGACCTCGTCGTCCCGATGGATGTCCACGTCTGCCGCATCGCGCGCCTGCTGGGGCTGATCCCCGATCGGCGATCCGGACCGGGCCTTGCGGACGCCCTGGCGCTGACCGAGGCCCTCCGCGCCTTCGACCCCAACGACCCGGTACGTTTCGATTTCGCGCTGTCGCACCTGGGGATTTCGGGCCGGTGCAGCGGGAAGGCCGGCGACGCCTGTCCCGGTTGCCCGCTGGCCCCGGTGTGCAACCGCCGGCCGCGCCGTCCCTGATGCCGGTGGACGGGCCTTTCAGCGAAGCCCGATCGAATCCGCCAGGACGGCCGCGTCGCAGGTCCAATCGCCGCGACCTCGACAGATCCGGCCTGCGCCTGTACCGTAAGTCTTCGAGCAGGTACATGTGGATTGCTGCTCTACCGCGAGCATTGATCCACCTGGTAGCCGTCAACCATCGTCGGGGCAAGGTCGCGAAGAATGATGATTGCGCAGCAGGCAGTGGAGGTGCTGGTCGCACCGGCTTGGCTCGCGTGGGTGTGTTGCGTCCTCCTTCAGACCGTCCAGCGCATTCGGCGGAGCGGGCCTTTCGGCCGTCCTGCCTGGAGTGCCGTCCTTGTTTCAACCCTGGTGGCAGGGCTTGTCCTGGCCGCGTCATTCCTTGTCCCGTTCGCCATCGACGACGCCGGCTTCTCCCGCGTTGCCGGGTTCTCTTCCGAGCCCTGGAAAGCCGTTTCCGGCGCGGTCCTGTTCCGCGGGCTGGTTGGCAATGGCTCGGAGGATGTCCCCACCGTGCTTCTGGGGATGCGTCTCTTCTACCTGGCATGTCCGCTGTTGGCGCTGGTCCTGGCCGGAACGTCGATCGCGAGACAGCCGGGGGCGGAGGTGACTGCGGGCCGCTGGTCGAGGCCCGATCCGGGCATGCTTGTCGTAATACTCTCGCTTGTTTTGATGTTTCCTATAGTTGCAGTTCTCCTCAGCGGCTTCTCGTTCTGGTTTGTCCCGGTGGTCCAATTGACCGTCCTGACGGCCGTTGACGAACTGGAGCGAGGCGAGTCTTCCGGGTCCACGGGAGTCCTCCTCGCGGGGACCGTGATCCTGGCCTTTGCACGTCCCGAGATGCTGGCGAGCGCCGCCCTGACCGCCGTCATCGTGGCGGTGATGGCCGCTCGGGCACGTCGCTGGGGCCTCGCCGCGGTCGCGCTGACGCCCCTGGTCCTGTTCTTCGGGGCCTCTTCGTCCGTCGCACCGATGATCGCCGACCGCGTCCGAACCGGAGGCTTCCTCGTCGGCCGCGATTCGGCGCCGGACGCCTCGGCCATCGGAGTCGTGCTGAAGGTGGCGACACGGGTCGCGAAAGGGCTGCCATTCCTGCTGCTGGGAATGCTGGCGGTCTTCAACGGGATCCTCGTTGTGGGCATGTTCGGCCTGGTGTCCCGATTCCGCAGCCACCTGCGGAAGGAACGGGCTGTCTTCGCATGGTCGGCCGCGATTGCGCTTGGAATCCTGATCACCGAATGCCTGGCGACATCCGTGCATCGGGAGTGGTACAACGTCCCGAAGTATTGGTCCAAGTTCGCCATTCCGGTGTGGTTCCTGGGTGTTGCCGTGCCGTGGCGGGACGGCAGGTTGTCCAGCCGGACCGTGCGGATCGCGGCAATCGTCACGGTTGTGACCTCGATTGCGGCGTTGGCAAGCCTTGAAGTGTTCCTGCAGCCCCAGGCAAGTCGGCACATGTCGATGTGGTACGAGTTCCCGGGAATCGCCCAGGCGGCCTGCGCGCCCGATCGCGCGGACCGGCGAGTCCGGCTTGCAGGGATCGACGAGCGGTCGAAGCAGAGGGACTCCGACCCCAAGTGGCAGGAGGGTGCCTGGGAGCCGGAGTTCTATTTCCTCGGGAAGATATTCGAGTCGATGGGCTGCGAGACCGACCTCAAGTACCCTCCATCGACGACCTCCGCAGTGGACCTGCTGGATGGTGCGCACGGACAGCCCGGCCTCCTCTGCTCGCCCGACCCGCAAGGTCGGCCGCCTCCGCCGAACGCCGTCGTGTACTGGGACGATCCGGACCGGCGGGACGACGTGGAGCGCGCCCTCGACAACGGCGCAGGATGTGGTTGGCACGTCGTGAAATGGCTGGATTGGGCGGTCGTCCTCGAACGCCAGGCCCCGCCTCCGGCACCCGGGCCTCCGGGAGACACCTGACAAGAGGGTCTGCCCCCTCTCGCGGGCACTTCCAGGCGTTGCCGGTCGTTCCCTCGAAGTGGCAGCGGCCCCCATCCGGGGATATACTGCCTCACTTGCCCGTCATGAGGGCCTGGAAACGCCCATGAAAGTCGTGCTGACCCGGATCGCTTCGTGGATGAGGGTTTCGCACCCTCACCCCGAGAACGTCATGGCCCCAATCAGCCTGGGATACGCTGCGGCGGAGGCACGCCGGCGGGGTCACGGTGCGCTGATCCTGGACACGGAACTCGGCGGGTGGACCTTCGAGAGCCTGAAACGAACGATTCTTGAGGAATGCCCGGATCTTCTGGTCGTTGAGTCGCTGACTCCCTCCTGGGACGGCGTCCGGATGCTCGCGCGCGATCTCCGTGACGACGGCATGAAAGCCGGGATCCTCGCAGTGGGACAGCAGGCATCCTGTGACCCGGACGGCCTGGTCGGAACTGGCATCGATGCCGCGGCGATCGACGAATTCGACCGGACCGTGGCCGACGTCGCGGACGCGCTGGAAGGGCACAGGGGCCTCGACGCGGTACCGGGCCTCTACCTGCTGGCCGAGCGGCTCTCCCCCGTGCGGACGGCCGACCGTCCTTTCATCCAGGATCTCGACTCCCTGCCGATGCCTCCGCATGCAGAACTGGTGCCCAGGCCCTACCGCGTGCACCATCCGGTCGGGGTGCCGCGGCGGCTTCGCTGGGGCTTCATCCTTTCCAGCCGTGGCTGCCCCTACCGGTGCGTCTACTGCTCGCCCACCCTGCGGAACTCGTTCCACCGGAACCTGCGAACGAGGTCTGCCGCATCCGTCATCGAGGAACTGCGCGTTCTGCGGAGCGTCGGTGCGACGGTCGTCCACTTCAAGGACGACACGTTCACCCTGGACCGGGGCCGGGTCGAAGAACTGTGCGAGCAGATGATCCGCCAGGATGTGCGGCTCCCGTTCACGGTCCAGACCCGGTGCGACGCGGTCGATGAGCCGCTTCTGCGACTGATGGCGAGGGCCGGCCTCCGCACGGTCAGCCTGGGTGTCGAAAGCGGATCTCCCCGGATTCTTGATTTGATGGAAAAGGGCGAAACGGTCTCGCAAGCCCGGGCGGCGTTTGCTGCCGCCCATGCCGCGGGCGTTCGCACCGTCGGGTACTTCATGCTCGGGTTCCCGTCCGAGACCCGCGAAGAGATGCAGGCGACGCTCGACCTTTGCCGGGACCTGCAGCCGGACGTCGTGCAGGTCGCCTTCTTCACACCCTACCCGGGCAGCCCCGCGTGGGAGCAGTTGGTCGGCCCGGACGCATCCCGGGAGTCGAAGCGGCCGTTCGCGCATCATTACAACGCCGACGCCACCTGGTCGTCGGTCGATCCGGCCGAGATCCGCGCGATGCAGAGGCGCTTCTACCTCGGCTACATGCTGTCCCCCAGGGTCCACCTGCGGTACCTGGCTCGGAAGGGCCTCGTGTGCCAGGTGCTGAACGCCGACATCGAACTGGATTTCTACTGGAAGAGTTTCAGGTTCCTGCTCGCCGGCATCACGGGAAGACACTCCTGATGAGCCTCCCCTGGCACCAGACTGTCGCGAAGCCCCGCCGCGAGTGGCTGCGATGGGGCCTGGGCTGGGCGGCGACCTTCCTGGTGCTCGCGATTGTCATCGTCGAGGTTCCGCTGGGGGAGGCGATCCGCGACTTCGCGGAGGCCGACCTGCTGGCGGTGGGCCTCGCCGCCGTCATGGCGCTGGTCGGGCAGTTCGTGCTGGCTCCGGTGAAGTACGGCTTGATGTTGCGACTGCTGGGGATGCCGCTGCGCTGCGGGACGATCCTGGCGATGCGGGCCGGGACCCTGGCCGCGTCCCGGTTCCTTCCGCTGATGGCTTCCGATGCGATGAGGATCGCCTATCTGAAGCGTGTCCATGGGTTTCCGCTGGTACGAGGGGGCCTGTTGTCGCTGATGGAAACCGGCTGGGACGTGCTCGCCCTGCTCACGCTGGCTGCGGTCGCGACGGGCTGGGGATGGGCCTGGGCTGCCTGCGTCGCGGGTGGAGGGGCAGTCGCAGCCATCGTGCTGCGACGCAGTCCCAGCCGCCCCCCGTCGGGAAGGCTGGAGGTCGCCTTCGCGCGCCTGGTCCAGTGGTTCCGAAAGCCACGGACGCGTCGAGACCTGGCGAAGATCACGCTGCTGTCGTTCCTGATCGTGGCCTGTGATATCGCCGTCTGCATGCTGTCGTTCCGTGCCATCCACCTGGACTGTCCTCTGGACGAACTCGCGCCACGAGTCACCTTGCTGATACTCGTGTCCGCGATCCCATTCACGCCCATGGGGCTGGGAACCCGCGAGGCCGCCGCCCTGTTGCTTCTGGCGCCGTACGGCACTGCCGGGCAGCGCGTCGCGGGGGCTTTCGCAACGTCGATGCTCGGCAAGGTGCTTCCCGCCCTTGCCGGCCTGCCGTGGGTGCGGCCGGTGATGGCGCACCTCGTGGAAGGTGCGTCCGCACGCGTCAGCGAAGGCTTCGAACTGGAACGAGCCGTCCGCGGGGGCACTCCTCCGGACGACGGGGAAGGGACTGGACCGTGAAACCGCAGACCGTCCTCCTGATCAACCCCTGTGCGACCTATTCGAATGAAATCGCGCAGAAATGCTATCCGCCGCTGAACCTGCTCTACCTCGCGCGCGCCCTCTTGCGCGCCGGGGTTCAGGTGCACGTCCTCGACGCCAACGCCCTGGCGCTGCCGCGCGACCAGACGGTTGCCCTGGCCCGCCAGTTGCGCCCGGACCTCGTCGGCATTCCGTTGTACACCGAGATCCTGTCCAGCGTTCACAGGCTTGCGCAGTCCCTGCGCGAGGCGCTGCCGGAGACGCGCCTGGTCCTGGGCGGCGCGCACGCGAGCGCCTTGCCGCGCGAAACGCTTGACCAGTTTCCTGCGGTGGACTTCATCCTCGCCGGCCCGGCGGAGCGGAGCATCGTGCAACTCAGCGAAGCCCTGAGTGGCGCCCGTGGCCTGGTCGACGTCGAGGGACTCACGTACCGGGCAGACGGCGCCATCGCGCAGACGGCGCTTGCGGCTCCCGGCCGTCAACTGGACGACGTTGGAACGCCCGCTCGCGAACTGGTCCAGAAGCTGTACGACCGCGGGCTCTACTACACGCTGCTTGTCCGGACGCGTCCGGTCGATACGCTGGTGACCAGTCGCGGCTGCCCCTTCGCCTGCACCTTCTGCTACAACCAGGATCACGCGTACCGGCATCATTCGGTCGATCATGTCATGGACGAAATCCTGTCGATTCACGGCCGAGGCGTCCGCGACATCGAGATCGTCGATGATACCTTCACCTTCCACCGCGAACGGGCCCTGGAGATCCTCGGACGGATCATCAAGGAACGGCTGCCGCTTTCCTTCCGCATCAAGAGCCGCGTCGACGTGATCGACCCGGAGTTCGTCCGCACGGCCCGTCGGGCCGGGGTCTACATGATCAGCTACGGCATGGAGTCCGCCGACGACGAGATCCTGCGGCGCATGAACAAGCGCACGACGGTAGAGCAGAACGAGCGGGCGGCGCGACTGACGATGGAGGCCGGGATCGCCTGCCATACCAGTTGGATCATCGGCCATCCCGGCGAAACGCCCGAGTCGATTGCGCGCACGATCGACTTCATCGTCAAGGTCAAGCCCACCACCGCCCAGATCGGGCTCCTGCGACCCTATCCGCAGACGACGGTGTACCGGGAGGCGAAAGACCTGGGCTGGCTGCGTGGCGAATGGCGTGTCGATTCCGACGAGTACCCCTGGGTGCAACTGCCGTGGGTGCGCGACCGCACGCACATCGAGGGGATCGTGCAGCGCGCGGTTCGCCAGATCTATTTCCGGCCTCACTACCTGCGCCAGTTCGCCACCATGGCGATCGTCAACGTGAACACGACGCTGGCGCGCTACGCCATGCAGGAGGCGCGCAAGGCGGTGATGAACCTCGTCCGGCCCGGGGCAAAGCGGTCCGGCAGCCTCTAGCCCGCCGGTGTCGGCCGCGTGGCTTCGACGTCACGCAGCGCGCCGCGTTCATTTCACCTTTCCGATATCCAGCCCGGCGGCGCGGCTCCGGAATAGCCCCCGGGCGAACCGGGGCACCGCCAGCGTCATCGCGCCCGTGGGACAGACTTCGTGACACGCGAGGCACCGGATGCACTCCGGCCCGACGACCAGGCCCTGCGACCCCTCGACGATGCACGCCACCGGGCACACGGCGATGCAACGGCCCGTCCCGTCGCACCTTCCCGGGTCGTGCACCGGCCGGACGATCCGCCCACGGATCCAGTATTTCGCCCGGGTGATCGAGTCGAACCGCTCCGACCAGTCGCGCCTGGGGAGTTCGAACGGCTCCGGCTGCGGCACGGCGTCAACAACGGCACGGACAAGCGCGTCGCCGGGGGACCTGGGGTCCGGCCCGAGGCCCCGATCGGCCGCGGCACGGATCGTGGGCACCGAAAACGGATCGACCCCCACGGCCAGTGCGCAGGCGATGTCGACCGAAAACAGGTCCCCCGCGATCACCAGGCCGGGATTCCGCGGGATGGGACCGATGCCGGGACCGCGCCCCGCGAGCGCCCAGATCCCGTCCAGCACCGCCCCCATGGCAGGAACGCCGGCCTGCCGGAGCGCGCAAACCACGTCGATCACGCCCCTGGCGAACGCGTCGGGGTCCGGAAGGCGAACGTGGAGGTCGCACTTCGTCGCGCCGGGCAGGGTGCCGACCAGGTTCTTGACGGCCAGCGTCAGCACGTTCATGGAATGGGTCTTCAACTTGGGGACCGAAAGCAGCACATCCGTTTCCAGGAGAACCCGCGGCAGCCACACGGTGCCCAGTTCGAGGCCCTTCACGTCCACGCGTTCGAACGGCCCCGCATCGAGGTTCACCATCCGCCCGCCCGCCTGCTCGACCGCAGCCCGCATGCCCGAGGCGTCGATGACCTCGTCGGTGAAGCCCAGGATGCCCGACGAGTCGCCGACGGTGACGTCGCATCCGGCCTCGACCAGTTCCGCCGTGAGCGCCTGCACGAAGAGCGGGTGTGTCGATAGCCGGCGCTCAGGGGGCGTGCCTTTCATCAGGTTCGGCTTGAGGAACACGCGCCGGCCCGCGACGGCCGAACTCAGCCCGGTGGCCTCCATCGCCTGCCGGATCGCCGGGCGGACCGACGGGTACTCCTGGCAGCGAACAACGGCGACGGGATGGCCTCGGGCGTCCGTGGACATGTCGACTCCAACGCACAAACCCTACTATACTGCCGAGGCCCCTCGAAACCGACAAGCCCGGTCGGCAGAGCCGGTGCCAGGCGATCCGAAGGTTGGGACTGGACCGGAAAGAGGCGCGCAACTGAGAACACGAGTCACGGACAAGGCCGTCGAGGGCCAGGCACGCTCCAGGACGAAGGGAGCGATGCCTCGCACCCCAGCCCCCCGTCTTCCGGGGACGACGTCCCGGATGACACTCCTCCTGGTGCAGCCACCCGTGTCCCGCGAACTCGCCTACCCCCTCGGGCTGGCGACCCTTGCAGCCGCGGCCCTGCGCGCCGGGCATGCCGTGGTCGGCTGCGACCTGCAGCGGCAGCCCATGGCGTCCCTGGATTCCGTTCTGGAAGCGGTTCGGCCCGACGTGGTCGGAGTGACCTGCATGACCGTGAGCCTGCCGCAGGTCCGCGAGGTGCTGCAGCGTGTTCGCCGGGGCAGCGACGCCCTCCTGGTCGCGGGGGGGCCGCATGCCTCGTTGCGCCCAGGGGATCTGCTGGGCCCGGGGCCTGGAGCCTCGGCCGACGCGGTCGTGGTGGGGGATGGTGAAGCCCCGCTGCTGGAACTGCTGGACCTGGCAGCCCGTCATGGGGTTCGGCGGGACCGGGCCCGGGACCCCGGGGCACTTTCCCGGATCGCCGGCGTTGCGGTGGCCGGGCCCGACGGGCAGATCGTCGTCAACCAACCCGTTCCCCAGATGGACCTCGATGCCTGGGGACCCGCGGACCGGTCGGTGTTCCGGTGGGATCTCTACGACGAGGATCTGAGGCCATCCTTGCGGCCATCGGCGCCGGTCGTAACCAGTCGCGGATGCGCACATTGCTGCCCGTGGTGCCCTGCGGCGGCGCTCTGGCCCCGGGGATGGCGCCCGCGCGACCCGAAGAAGGTTGCAGCCGAGATGCTGGACCTTGCCGGGCGGGGTGTTCGCCGGATCCTGGTCGAGGACGATTGTTTCGGAGCGGACCGCTCGCACGTGCTGGCGCTGTGCCGCAACTTGATCGAATCGCCCTCCCCGCTGCCGCGATGGGAAGTTGCAAATGGAGTCCGGCCGGCCGACCTCGACCTTGAATTGCTTGAGGCATTGGCCGCGGCGGGATGCCGTGGCCTTGCGCTGGGGATCGAGGCTGCGCCACAGGTCGATCGCGGCAGCCGATACGACGCGCGGGCCTTGCCGACCCTGGTCGCCAGGGCTCGGCTGCTTGGAATCGAGGTCACCGGGTACTACATGGTGGGCCGGAGACCGGATCGGGGGGGGCGGTGGGGAGAAGTCAGGACGCGCCTGGACGATCTGGCCGCCTTCCGCCACGCCTGCTCCCTGGGACTGGACCGCGCCCATTTCAGCGTGATCGCTCCCCTGCCGGGCTCCGAATGGGATGGTGCCGCCGGGCCCCGGACGATCGACATGGCCATGCGCGCCTGCTTGTACACCGGCTTCTACGGCTCGCCGTCGCGGATCCTGCGCTTCCTCGCGACGGAACCGGCGGATCCTTCAGGGAGGGTCCGCCTGCTGGTTGCCGGCGCCAGGCGGATGGCCCGCTGGCTGATGCCGGGTCGATGACCCCGATTCACCGCCCGACCAGGCCGGTTCTCGAACCATCGAGTTTTCCATGAAGCTGCACGGGCGATCCGGTACGATCGACCCGGCTTGACTTGCAGGACCGGTGTCGTGACGAGGTTCTCCCAAAAGATTCGACGACTCGCCAAGAGAATCGGACTGGGTTCTGCGATCGTTCAATTCGGCGTCTCGGGACGCCCCCGCCCCATCGTGGTCGTCTGGAAGCTGACCGGGCGTTGCAACCTGGCCTGTCCCCACTGCGATCAGCGGTCGATCCGGGATTCCGCCGAACTGGATGGTCCGGAGGCCCTTGGCCTGATCGACCAGATGGCGGCTTCGGGTGTCCGGGTGGTGTCCATCACGGGCGGCGAGCCGCTGCTGAGGCCCGACATCGGCCTCATCGTCCAGCGAATCCTGCATCATTCCATGGTTTGCAAGCTGAACTCCAACGGCCTGCGCCTGGGTGCCTGCCTGGATGACCTGAAGGGACTGGACCTGTTGCAACTGTCGATGGACGGCCCGCGGGACATCCACGACCAGGTCCGGGGACGGGGGAGCTTCGACGCGGTTGTCGAAGCCGTCAAGATGGCCCGGGCGGCTGGCATTCCAACGCACCTGGTCTGCGTTCTGAACCGGTTCAACAGCCTCCGCCTGGACGAGACGCTCGAATGCGCCCGGAATCTCGGGGTGCGCATCCAGTTCCAGCCCATGGTCCAGACGCCGGAGTCCGAGGATGGGTATGCCCTGCACCGACCGGAACGGGAAGTGCTCGTGGCCGCCTTCCGGCACTTGTTGGCGGTGAAGGAGCAGGGGGATGCCCTTGCCGGGACCCTGAAGAACTCCCCCAGCGAGCTCCGGTACTACCTGGAGTATGCGCAAGATGGGCAGGGTCCGGTCGGTTGTTCCCTCGTCATGGCCACCCTGGAGCCTGACGGGCGAATGAGCTTCTGTGGCAGGGCCAGTGACGTCGAGACCTACGATACCGCAACGCTCGGATTCTCATCGGCCTTCTCGCGGCTTCGGATCCCGCACTGCGAAGGTTGTTCGTGCATCGGTCGCCTTCGTTTCTCGAAGCTTTGCCGCCTGGAACCGGCGGCCTTCCTCGAGGCGATGCGGGACTGAGGGAGCGGTTGCCCCACAGGCCGCGTCATTCCGGGTCAAGGTCCGAGTGCAGCATGTTGCCCACCATTCGACCCGCCGCCTTCAACCCCCGGAGAAACTCGTCCCGATCCCGGATCCGGGCCAGGGTTCGCAGGATCTGGTTGGGCCTGTAGTAGAAAGCCAGGTATGCCAGCTTGGCCCACGTCTCGATGGCGTCGTCATCGATCCGGCTCCACAGGTTCGGCAGCCGTCGGGGGACCGCCCGGCCCAGCACCCAGTCGCGCCAGAAATCCGTGCCGGTCAGGCGAATCATTTCCTTGTGGAGACGGGAGCCGGGCTTCGCAATCAGCCGGGAATACTGGGCAAAATCGATCGGCAGGCTCATCGAGTACAGGATGGTCCGCGCCGCCGAGGCGTGCGTTTCACCAGGCACACCCAGCATGAAGAATCCGAGCGCCCGGACGCCGTTGTCCCGGATGATCTCGAGACTCCTGCGAGCCGTCGCCGGATCCAGGCGTTTTCGCATGGCCTTGAGAGCCTCGACGTTCCCGGTCTCGATCCCGACGAACATCGCCCTGCATCCCGCCCGGTGCGCCAGCGATACGGTTTCGTCGTCCACGTTGGCCAGCGACGCGCGGCAGGACCACTCGATGTCCATTCGACGATCGATCAGGGCGGAGCAGAACGCCTTCAGCCATTCGTGGTCGCAGAAGAAATCGGCGTCGAAGAAGTCGATCTCGCGGACGCCATGCACGTCATGGCATCGAACGACCTCCGACACCGCCCGTTCCACCGGGTTGCGGTATCGGCGGACCCGCGGGATCGCGCAGAAGGTGCAGGGTGCGGGGCATCCCGTTCCGGTAACCTGGATCGTGAAGTTCTGTCGGCGGGACAGGATCGAGTGGTAGCGCTCGTTCGGAAGCAGGTGCCTTGCAGGGAGCGGCAGGCGCAGGTAGGGGTTCGACATCGTGTGGACCGGGCCTTGCACGACCTTCCCGTCCCGACGAGTGATCACTTCAGGGAGCCCGGCAGGGTCCGTACCGCGTTCCAGAGCATCCAGCAGGGCTGGAAAGCCCTCGGTCGCGTAGTGGAGGACACCGTGATCGAACGCCCCCGCCTCGATGCTTTCGGTCGGATACAGGCCCAGGTTCACGCCCCCGAGGATCGTCGGGACGCCAAACGCCCGGCGCAGTTCGGAAGCCCATAGCGCAACACGCCGGAACATGTAGGTCGAGGAAGTGAACGCGAGAACCTGCGGGACGAAGGGCCGCAGTGTTTCGATCGTGCGGGCGAGGTCCAGTTCCAGGGCATTCGCATCGACGATGCGGACGTCATGGCCGGCCTGCTCTGCAATCGCCGCCGCATAGGCCAGGCTCAACGGTGGCAGCCGGCCGAACTCCTCATCGACGACCTTGAGGTTTTCCTCGAAGGGCTCATGACCGATGGGGGGATAGACAAACGCGACTCGAAGCACCTTCGTTCCTGACAAGGCCCGAGGCATTGTCGGTGAAAGTCTGGCTGCAGGCAACAGATCGCGCAACCGGATCAACAGGACGGCCACGGTCCCGTCGAGGCCGTGGTCCGTCGCTTCCCGGTCAACGAATCTCGATTGAATCCACCAGCACGGCCGTGTCGTGGGTCGAATCGCCGCGGTCACGGGCCTCCATGACGAGGTCCACCGGACCCCTTCCCGCAAATGCGGACACGTCCACCTCGACCTTTTGCCAGGCCGGGAGGCGAAATGCGGACCCCTGGCTGAACACGACTTCGCTGGGGACCAGCCCGACGCATTCCTCGGCCGAGCAGCAGCCCGCGCAGTCGGTCGCGTCGCACAGGTCGTCGATCGTTCGGAGCAGGAGGGGCACCTCGACACCGGAATCGTTGACCAGGCGCGCATCGAACGAGTCCTGGTACTTGGTGCCGCAGTATTGGCGGAACTCCTCCGAGTAGAGCTGCCACCAGAACGACAGCGTGCGCGTCCCGGCGGGCAGGCAGAGGGGCTGGCGAATGACGCCCGCATCCGTCGTGTACCCGAGGCCGGTCGACAGGATCGCCATGAACTTCCCGGCCACGGGCTCGCTGACGCCCAGGCGCGTGATGGCGCGGCCGTCACCCTCCACCTGCCAGGACGCCAGGTTCCCGCGCTCGAAGCCGCCGTCCATCAGGTCGCCGCCGGACAGGGACAGGGATTCGTCGCCCAGCAGCACCAGGCGGGCGCCGGGCATCTGGGGGTCGGGCGGGGCCCCGGCCACGGCGGCGGACGCGGACGCTCCCTCGGCGATGCGGGTCAGCGCGGCCGAACCGGCGGCGACGGCGCCAGCCGCCGACGGGTACCCGGACCAGCCGATCACGGTGCGGGCGCCCGCGGCGATGAATTCGGAGGCCAGCACGCCGGCGTCGAGGCTGCGACAGGCGCCCAGGTAGACCAGGCTGTCGGGCATGGGGATGCGCACGTGCCGGTCCAGGAAGCCCGGAAGCATCGCCATCCCGCCGGGGTTGACGGCAAGGCGACCCCGGCGCAGATCGGCCTGCACCGTGTCGATGCAGACTCCCGACAGATCGGCGCCGGAGGATCCCGTCAGCACGCACTCGGTGCCTCCGGGACAGGCGACAGAATCCGTGCAGGCCACGGGGCCGGTGAGCAGCGCATCGCAGTCCAGGGCCTGGCCCAGGTCCAGGGCCTCGACGGGCGAGTCGTGCGTCCATCCGATCCCGTCCCGGGCCGCGCGGGACAACCCCTCGAAGAACAGGTCGCCGTGGGCCGCTACCGCAAGGACGCCGGCGTCCAGGGAACCGCGCATCCGACCGGGTCCGACCTCCGCGCCGTGGAACGGGCCGGACCGGACCCACCGAGGGCAGTCGTTGACGCGCAGGGCCGCGTCGAACGCGGAGATTTCGTCCTCGCCGGAGGGGCTGGACGTGACCGGGTCCAGAAGGTCCGCGCGACGGGCGGCAGGGCGGGACGCGGGCCCCGCCCTCAGGCCCTCGGGGGCCAGTGACACCACCCCCAGCAGGCCGGACGACATGCGCACCCACGCGCCGTAGCCCGGGCCCAGGCCGGATTCGGCGACTCCCGGCAGCGTGGGCAGGAGGTCCCGCGCCGCGATGCGGGCCGCCCCGGCGTCGGATGCCCGGCCGGCCTCGTACCGGGCGAGCGCGGCGTTGAGGACGTCGAGGGCGGCCTTGCACTCCGCGGGCGCGACGCGTGGCACGCAATCGACCTCGACGGGTGGCGAGAGGGCGACGTAGTTGACGACGCCGTCGTCTACCGGGACCTGGACGCGGAAGCGCACGGGCCCGTCCGCGGTGCAGGTGACCGGAACGCGAACCGAAAACACGCCGTCCCCGGCAATCTCGTCCCCGCGCTCGCCGACGAGGCCCTCGTCCCGGGGGCGGCCCACGAAATCGCCCTCCCCGGAGGGCTGCAGATCCGCGCCGACCCGGTACAGGGCCAGGCGCGTGGTATCCACGGGCGCGTCCACGCCCAGCGGGAACGTGACCAGCACGGTGACGGTTTCGCCCACGAAAGCCATGTCGGGCCGCGCCGCAGGCACGGGGCAGTCGAGGTCGGGCGTGTACACGATGCGAATCGTGTCCGAAGCGTCGTGTTCCCCCTGGCGGGCCGTGACCGTCAAGGTGTTGTCGCCGGGCAGGAGGTCGACGGGGCCCGAGGTCCACCACGTCTGGGGATCGATGGAGCCGGAGGTCCCGGCCCCTTCCCACGACATGGAATCGGCGCGGCCCGCCAACAGGCCGCCCAGCACGACGCGGGCGTCGCGAACCCCGACGAGGGGCCGGGCAGACGGGTACAGCAGGCGGACGTGCGGGGGAAAGCCCGAAAGCGGAGGTGCGATGTCGAACCCGGCATCCGGCGGCGCGTCCGGCGAATCCACGACGTCCCGGGTGTCGATGGACGGAAGATCGGCGTCCGGGGTCCCGTCGGAGGCCCGCCCGCCACCGCCGCACGCCGGGACGACCAGCGCGAGCAGCACGGGCAGCAGCAGCGCCGGGACCGCGCGCAGGGCCATCGCGACCTCCGTTCGAGGGCATGGGGCATCGGGAACGGCAGGAGGATACCACGAGGCCCGCCTAGGAATCGCGATCGGATCGGGTGGCGTTCACCGTGGCGTCCAGCGCCCCGGCGCCCAGGAGGATCCCGATCGAATCGCCGGGCGCCACCTGATCGGCGCGATGCACCAGGCGCCCGTCGGGCCTGCGCACCAGGGCATAGCCTCGTTCCAGCGGACCGAACGGCGACAGGGGAAGGAGCCGGAGTCGGCACGCCTCCAGCGACGCGACATGCGGGTCCAGCAGACGCCGTCCGGCCGTGCGCAGGCGTCCGGCCTCGGTATCCACGGTCACACGATGACGATCCAGCAGGCGGGGGCCCAGCGCGTGAAGACGCTCCGCCAGACCGATGGCGCGGCGGCGCTCCTCCCCCAGGCGGCGGGCCGGATGCGCGGCGCCAAGACGGGCACCCAGCACGTCGATCCCCTGGCGGGGGTCCTTCAGCAGCCGGTCCCCTGCACGCGCCAAGCGTTGGCTCGCGTCGTCCACGCGGCGGCCAGGCAGGTCCAGCGCGCGTCCGCCAGCCGCCTTCAGCCGGGTTTCAAGGTCGTCCAGGCGCTGGCCGGCCACCTCGACCCGACGCGTCAGGGCCGAGGCGAGGCGGTTGTGAAGGTCGTCGAGGGAGGCGTCGATGTCCTCCAGGGACGGCACGACCAGCGCACCGGCGGCCGTGGGAGTGGGCGCCCGGACGTCCGCCGCGTCGTCGGTCAGGACGTGGTCCACCTCGTGCCCGACTGCGGACACGATCGGCACGCTGCACGCCGCCACCGCACGGACCAGGACCTCCTCGTTGAAGGCCCACAGGTCTTCCAGGGACCCGCCGCCGCGCCCGATGACGATGACGTCCACGTCGGACACCAGGCCCAGCAGATCGATCCCGCGTGCCACGCCCTCGGCGGCCCCTTCGCCCTGGACGACGCTGTCCACGATCAGGATGCGGCAGGGGAAGCGCGCCAGGATCGTCCGGACGATGTCCCGCACCGCCGCACCGCGCAAGGACGTCACGACGCCCACGCAACGGGGCAGGAACGGCAGCGCCCGCTTGCGGTCGGCGTCGAACAGGCCCTCGTCGGCCAGGCGGCGACGAAGTTCCTCCAGCCGGCGCAGAAGATCGCCGATCCCCGCCTCCTCGACGGCATCGACGTTCAACTGGTACCGGCTGGTACCACCGTAGGACGTCACGCGGCCCGTCGCCACGACGCGCTGGCCGTCACGCAGGTCCACCGCCGCTGCGGCGCGGGCGAAACGGTAGATGACGCATTCCAGCTTGAGCGTGCCCCCCTCGGGATCCCGCTCGGTGAGGGCGAAGTACGAATGGCCGGACGCGGCACGCTTGAAGCCCGTCACCTCGCCCTCGACGCGGATGCGCGCGAACGACGTTTCCAGGAGCGTCTTGACCAGGCGCGAAACCTGGGCGACCGAGAAGACATCGACGGTGCGGGGCTGGACCTCCATGCCCGGCAGCGTAGCAGCGCGAAATGCGATTTACCAGCAGGACGTGATGCCGCGGATGTCGGGGATGAAGCCCGGGGGAATCGTCGGCCGGGTCGAAATCGCGAACGTTTCCGGAGCGATCAGGTCCTGCGTGGCGTAGGTCACGTCCACGTAGTACGCCAGCGTCGCCGGGTCGTTCGGGACGAACTCGGTGTTCTTCGTGCCATACAACCCGTTGCCCTTGGACTCCAACTGCAGGCTGAACCACACCTTGGCGTCAAGGCTGGCCCACAGGCGCACCTCGTCGACGTCCAGGTCCCCGCCTCCGCCGTCCACCTGCACCAGCGCGCCCCAGACCCCGGCGAGCGGCACGAACGTCAGGTTCGCGGGCGGCAGCGGCACGTAGCCGTACCTCGCATCGGTCCCGAAGACGTGCCGGAACCACATGCGCTGGCCGCCATTCGCTGCGGCCGTCGCGCGGATCTCCACGTCGTTCTTGTCCTTGACCGACGTCAACTGGAAGCAGCCGTGGTCGAAGTTGCCCGCGATGGCCGTGCGCTTGGAGTCGCCCGGGATCGCGTCGAAGGTCACGACGTGGGCCGTAAGGGGGAAGAACTCGTCGGCCGACCCGTTGACCATCAGGATCTGCGCGGTCGTCCCCGTCAGGAGGTGCGCCGAGTCCAGGTTCGCCAGCAGCGTCGTCCATTCGGGGCTGGACGTCGTCAGCCCCGCCTTGTCCAGGAGGGTGATCTGCCATGCCTTGGGCGACTGGACGGCCACGTCCCACGCGCCGCAGGCAGACAGGGGCACCGCAGCCCGGATCCGATCGTCCACGGCCGCCCCGATCAGCGTCACCACGCCGCCCGCCGAGAAGCCCGTCATGCCCAGGCGGGCCGCGTCCACGTCGGACCGGGCCGCCAGGCAGGTCAGGCCGCGCAACCCGGCCACGGCGTGCCCCCAGAACCAGGAGCCCCGGGGATCCGCCAGGGTGTCGAACATCCGGTAGCCGTTCCGATCGCCTGCGGGAAGCCCTTCCGACGTGTTTTCGGGCGTATCGCCGCCCCCGGGCCCGGTGTATGCCAGCACGAACGTCCCCAGCAGGGCCGAGGTGCCCGTGGCGTGGTCCTCCTCCGACATGCCGCCCAGGCCGTGGGCCTGCACCACGCCGGGCAGGGAGCCGGTCGCACCGACGGGACGCGCCGCGAAGCCCCGGATCCGTATCGGGCGCAACCGGCCGTCGATGGATTCCCACGACAGGTAGGACACGTTCCAGACGTCCAGCAGCACGCCGTCCTTGAGGGCGGTATGGGGGTTGGTGAACTGGCACTCGGCCGTGGCGGCGTCGCGAATCCTGTCCGGGTCGAACAGGGACGACCACGGCTGGGCCGGGACGTCCGGCGCGAGGTCCGCCGGGGGAGCGTCGGAGGGCAGATCAACCTGCGCCGCGTCGAGTTGCAAATCCGCGCGAGCTTTCACAGGCCCTCCGTCATGGCGGGCTTCCCGGCGATTTTACCTTTCTCGGCCTCGCTACAGTTTCTTGACTCCGCCGTATGGGGTCTTTGGCGGCAGGAGAACTTCCTTGGCTAGCTTTGATCCGAACCTGTGCCTTCCGCAACATCCGGCAAAGCGGCAGTTGGTACCGGCTCCCCGAATACTATCGGCTTGCCTACGAGGAGAGTTGCGCCTTTGAGCAGCCGGCAAAACTCCTTTTTGGTCGTCCGATGATGCTGACCTTCACTGCTCGCTACGCTCTGGAAGGATTTGTAGCCGACTTCCAACCGTTTCAAATCTACGATTCGGATAAATTCGTCACCGCACTTCCACGTCTGGCCTTGTTGGAGTTTCATGCGCCTACGGTAGTTTTCAGAACGGCAGCGTGCCAGCGTTAAATGGGCAGGTGACGCCCGGTGTAGGGAAGCTGACATTGAAATCCCGGTGAATGTGCGGGGGGGCTTGGTGATCTACCCGCAACCAGCCACCCCCCGGCATACTGCCACAGGCCGGAAGATGGTATAACCAATTGAATCAGTCTTTCGGGATTGGCTCATTTACGTCAACCGGAGGGAATATGGGCCAAAAGCACTACACCCCCTCCCCTCTCGCGTTTCCTTGTCTGGGCCTTGTATCATGAAGCCAAGGCCCGAGGAATTCCCATGACCCAGCTCGCAACAACCTGGTCGAGATGGCATTGAAGGATTCCTCAGGTTGGAAAGAGGCGCAGGATCAAATGCGACAGGGGGAGGGGGTCAACGAATACCAAGCCAGCCAAACCAGGTAACCAGCACAGAAAACCACATCGCCAGGGTTCAATCTTCACCGATTGGGCCCTGTTGCTTTCACCATCAACACCGCAGATCAATAGACCATCAACAAAAGGAAAAACATGGCCGATTACTTCACCAACTTCAGCATGGTCATCATGCTCGCAAACGAAAACGAACAGACGTAAGCCCTCGACCTGGCCCATAAAGCCAGCCTCGCGCAACAGGGAGACGAATTGCATCCCGACTTCCCCAAGAACCTCGTAGATGCCATCGAGGACTGGCAATTCGAGACTGAGGCGAACTCCGGCACCAACCATGATGGACTACGATGGCTGCATTCCATGTATGGCGGGGTGGACGCGGTGTGCCTGTTCATACAACACCTGCTCCAGAAATTCGATCCACAAGGCCGGGTTTCACTCGAGTGGTCGCATGATTGCTCGAAACCGCGCGTAGATGCTTATGGCGGGGGAGCAGCCTTCATCACCGCTACGGAAATCAAAACGATGAGCACGGCAGCCTGGCTCAAGGCGCAAATCGCCTAAATCGAAACCGGGGAGGGGGCTGGGGCGGGCTATATCAGGTTCACCCCAGCTCTGTTCGCGGCATTCTCCATCAACGGTTCAACGGGCAGCTACGATGAAATCCGCAACATTCAGCGTCGAAACTTGCTGGGTATCGGACTGAACTGAAAGCTGGCCAATGCGATTTGCCAGAGATTGACCGACCCCCAACTCAATACCGGCGATGGTCAGGAGAGCTAGGCAAAGAGCAACGATTCGGATTCTTCCCATCCAAGCTGAGCAGTTTGTTTTCATGGCTTAAATCTACCCGCCCCAGCCAGAAGGTGTTAATCGAAAGGAATCACCCCAGCATTGATCCAAGCAATGGGCAGCATAGGCAACAGGGGATTCAACTTCACAATCAACCATCAACAGAAAGGAATACAATGAGTCACTTCACTGAAATCAAAACGCAAATCAAGGACATCGAAGCCCTGAGGTTAGCGTGTCAGGAGCTGGGTTTGAACCTGCTCCAAAACGCTGAGGCCCGGGGATACTACGAAAACAAGACCAAGGGAGATTACGTCATCCAGCTCAAAGGCCCGTATGACATCGCCCTCAACAAGCAGGCAGACGGGACCTTTGGCATCACCTCGGA
>Ga0118677_10005515_pt1 | contig 22082 bp, 16 predicted proteins | sample AliMusrvi5mmetaG_FD_86154 | JGI IMG/M metagenome (GOLD analysis project Ga0118677, IMG submission 86154)
GTGCGCTGATCTGCAGAGAGGCGGGAAAGGGCTTCACGGATGATGGAGGCATCTTCAGCGGCAGCGAGGTTGGCATCAAAGGGGATGTGAGCATCAACAGCGAGCTCATCGAGGCGCTCTTGGGTGGCATCAGAGTCGATTGCGACCAAGTTGGGGCGGGAGCCGGTAGCGCGGATCTGGTTGAGGCAAAGGTGGTTGACGGTGGTGCGAAGGTAAGCGAGCGCACGGTCACGAGAATCGAGCTCAGGAGCGGCCATGATGAACTTGAGGAAGGCCTCTTGGACGATTTCAACGGCATCAGCGTCGGAACGGAGGATCCGGCGGGCCTGAGCGGTCAAAGATGAGCGTTGTTCGGCATATAGAGCGGAGAGATCGGCAACGGACCAGTCGGATACGGCTTGTGAAGGCGCCGCTTCCGTGATCTTCTTGAATGCCATTTTAATTACTCCGTTTGTTGGTACTTCCGAGGTCAGCGTCCTGGCTTCGTTAAGAAAAGTACCTTCTATAAGTAAAGACACCTAAGTAAGCCAAATGTTGTCCTCTACGGCAAAGATTTTAGGAAATTTCCCAAAATCTCTGCCGTTTTGTCGGATTTGTCTGAAATGGGCCTACTTTGTCTTCAACTTCTTGAGGATCGCAGCTATTAGCGCGGTGCGAGCTATTAGTTGGGTCAGCAGAGTGGTTACTTGAGGCGTCAAAGCTGCAATTACAGCGTTGGCAGCAACTGCCTTAGAGGCAGCGCTTTGGGTCGCCAAAGCGATGGCATCAGCCGAAGTGGTGACCAAGGCCACGGCATCGGTAGAGGCGTAATCGGCATTGGTGGCTTCAGAGCTGGCTTCGGTAGCCGAGTTGCCACTGGAAACGGTGAATGTCAAAGGAGTGACAGAGATCGCCGCTGTTGCGGGGAGCGCGGTAATCGTTACGGCTCCATCATTAACTGGCGCGTTAAAGGCAACTGTGAATGTCCCATTAGCTGAAACGGTGATCTGTCCAACAACAGTCGGAATAGAGCCCCCGCTAGAAGCGATCGCAGTTGGGGCTCCAGGCAAATTCGTTAATCCAGCTGATAGCGCCATCGATGATGAAGCTTGGCCTTTGAAGACAACATAGGTTCCTGCTGGCACTGGACCTGCAGGATCACTGAGCGTCGTAGTCAATGTTCCGGGAGCACCATTTCCATAAACATTTGAATCAGAGGTAATTACCACTGATGTTGGTATTCCAGAACTGACTCGGATAGAAACCGGAAGAGATGTCGCTGTGGGTGCCGATGCATCGGTCGCAGTGAAAGTTGTCGTTCCCGCCGCAAGACCCGTTATCGAAAGACCGACAACTGTTGAAGATGTAACAACGCCTCCTGCAATATCGCCAAGTGTATGAGTGCCGCTATTATCAATGACGCCAGCAGCTGCAATTCCCGGAGCCGAAGATGAAACAGTTATCAAACCGGGATTAATAACCAAGAGATTGTTATTGGAATCAAATTCTTGAACTTCTATAGCATTTGTATTAGCGGTAATACCTGTGGCCTTTGCGCTAGATGGAAGAAGTGCTGAAGCTACTCCGACACCAACTACTGCATTGATTGGGGTAAGAACAATTCTAGCGGCAGAGCCGGTGAAGTGGACTGTATATATCTTCACTATGCCATTTACGTTAAAGGTAATTGTCGAAGTGGCAGCCAAACCATTTACGCCCGATAGGAGAAAATGCGATGTAGGAGTTGTTGGTATCGCTGAAATATATGTGGTATTCGGCAATACTTTTGGGGAAATCAAATCATAAGATGCAATAAGTCCTGCCGATACGGTAACAATTATCGGTTTAGCAGTTGGGCCAAAAACTGGGATTCCAGCTGCATCGAATTCTGAAACTGCAAACTCTGCAACATTGGCCGCGCTGGATGGGACGGTCAGTGAAAAGGCAGCATCGGTCGCTGCGCTAGGAGCAGTTGCGGTTCCTACTTGTCCATAGATTGTGGCACTTGCAAAGACGGTTCCGGGTACAGAGCCAACAACGGTGATCGTTATGACATCACTCGCTGTGGCTGATGCTGCGCCACTAATAATAGGGAAACCTAAAAGTGTGATTGTGCCTGCCGTGGTCGTGGCGATTCCTACGCTGGCGCCAATTGCGATTGTTCCGAAACTGGTTCCGGTGGTTGTAACCCCACCAGCCAAGGTGAAGTAGATTGGAACCGCAGCGGGACCGACGATTACGTTGTTGCTTATCGTTACCGAGTTTCCAGGGCCAGCCAATTGAGTAGCAACAATTCCTGGAGTTGTAATGCTGGTGGCGCTGGTAATCAAATTAACTGGACCTGTCGCTTAGGCAGGCAGAGCGCTGACCCCTACGACCATCAGGGCAAAAACGGCGACGGTAGATCCTCGCTTCACATTAGAGGTTAAGTTCGAAAACATCACTTTCCTTCCAAATCCACGAGTTCCAACTCGGCCATCTGGCCGAGCGATATAAATGCAAGAATTAGACTTTCATAGAATCCTTATAAAATCCTGAACTAGGCCACTTTGAGCCGGGGGCTAACGCTCTGCCCCCTGCGCCCCCTGCGCCGCTTAGGCGTTTACCCCTCACGCCTCAAAGAAAACAAATGTTCTGACTAGTCAAAATCACAAAATGTGAGTATTCTCGGATTGTTCGTGGGGTAACCCCCACGCCCTTGGATCAAGAAGCACCAATTTGAACGGCTCTTGAGGAGGATTTCATGCCAGATGTACTAGTTAGATCTCGGGCGAGTTCCCGAGTTATGGAATTTTTGCTCTGCGACCCCACTGGAGATGAAGTAGCGCAGTCACTCGAGAGCGAGTTTCTAGAAAATTTCCACCCAGAGAAGCTTTCGATCACCATGGTCAATACTGCCGATAGTTCAATTGTCTGTCTGGGAGATTTTGGATTTTCGCCATCCCAGACCCACCAAAAGGTTAGCAACGGCGATGCAGATTGGTATCCAGGGCGCATCCAAGATATTCAATACAAGAATGATTACTTTGGTTGGAATTCTGATCGAACACTCTTTGCCGCTCGAATGAAGATTCGCTTTAAAGTAGTAGGAACTATCACGATTCAAATGAAAGAACCATTATCCAATGCATCTATCATTGAACTGGAATCTCTCATCAGCGAAATTATTGATCCGCTCACTTTATTTCTATTTAGTCGTCGCTCTTATCAAGCCACAGAATGGCAAGAATCGTATGATGGAATCGTCCAAGGTTTAAAAACACTGACCGAACGTCAACTTAAAATTCTTACTCGAATCGCTACGGGGCAGACCAACTCTAAAATTGCCGGCGAACTAGGTTATTCGGTTTCAACAATTCGCCACGAGACAATGCGCATTTACGAGTATCTCGCAGTGAGCGATCGTCGCGAAGCGGCAGTCAAAGCCGTCTCGATGGGTCTGGTTGCTTAACCCGTTTTTTTAGAGAGTTGCGAAAGCTTCGTCAAGAACGCTCAACGCATCTGCTAACAGTTCGTCACTGATGACTAGTGGTGGCAAGAAGCGGATCACATTGTTATACGTGCCTGCAGAGAGAATGAAGACACCCTGTGCAGTGCAGTACTTGAGAACCTTTGACAGGGCTGCGCTATTAGGTTCGATTGATCCTGGTACTACAAGTTCGATTGCCTGCATCGCACCACGGCCACGAACATCACCAATCACTGGGTATTTTGCAGCAAGTGCGCGTAAGCCATCGCCCAAGATCTTGCCGATATGTCGGGCATTCTCGATCAAACCATCTTCTTCAATGGTGGCAAGTACTCCCAGGGCGGCAGCACACGCAACTGGGTTTCCACCGAATGTTCCACCGAGGCCAGAGACATGGGATGAATCCATGATTTCTGCGCGTCCGGTAACGCCGGCGAGTGGCAAGCCACCACCGATTCCCTTTGCGGTGATCACGATATCTGGAACTACGCCCTCTTCTTCGACGGCAAACATATGTCCGGTACGAGCAAAACCACTTTGTACTTCATCGGCCATAAAGACAATTCCATGTTCGCGTGAATATGCCGCGAGCGCAGGTAAGAATCCCTTAGGTGGAACGATAAATCCGCCTTCGCCTTGAATAGGTTCGATCAAGATTGCAGCGACATTGTGTGCGCCGATCTCTTTCTCAATTTTGTGAGTGATCATCTCCATCGCATCTGCGGTGATCGTCTCTTTAGGTCCAAGCCAGCGATACTCGTATGGCATTGGTACGCGATAAATTTCAGGAGCGAACGGACCGAAGCCATCTTTGTACGGCATATTCTTGGCATTAAGCGCCATCGTTAAATTTGTACGTCCGTGGTAGGCATGTTCGAAAACTACGATCGCTTGGCGCTTGGTGTAATGGCGCGCAATCTTGACCGCGTTCTCGACGGCTTCTGCTCCAGAATTCGCGAGCATCGACTTCTTCTTGTGAGTGCCTGGCGTCAAGCGATTGAGCGCTTCGCAGACTTCGATGTAATTCATGTATGGGGCGACGGTGAAGCAGGTATGTGTAAATGCTTGAACCTGTTCGATGACATTTGCGACAACGCGCGACGCGCTATTGCCTACGTTGGTGACGCCGATACCAGAGCCCATATCGATGATTTGATTACCGTCGATGTCTAGCATGATGGCATCGCTGGCGCGTTCGATCACCACTGGGAATGTAAGACCTAGTCCACCCGCGACTGCTTCTGCGCGACGGGCGATAGCAGCGTTTGATTTGGGTCCCGGAATTGCTGTGACCACGCGGCGTACTTGCTCTAGGTTTGTCAGTGTTGTCATGGGAAAAGTGTACGACCAGATTTCTAACAGGGGCTACTGAGGGTTAGGCTCTGAGGGTGAACGCAAAGGGAACACCTTCTAACTCGCACTCCGCTGGCGGATCCCACCAACCCCTGCGCGAGCTGGCGCCGACGCTCGATGCCTACCTTTCTTACTTCGAAAGTGCGGGGCTACCTTTTACGATTCCTGGGCATAAACAGAAGGCCGACAAGTTGGATCACGGGCTAGGAGCTGTTGTCGATAGTGATACGCCTCTCTACGGAGGACTCGACGAGATTAAATTGACTCACGGAACTCTGAAGCGAGCCGAGGAATTGGCTGCCCACCTGTGGGGGGCTGATTACGCCAGGTTCTCTACAGGTGGATCGACCCACGCCAACCAAGCGATCATCTTGGCGCTCGGCCAACCTGGCCAGAAGATAGCGGTCTCGCGAACAGCGCACCGGTCGGTTCTCAGCGCTCTGGTACTGGCAGATCTGCAACCCATTTGGATGGTTCCCGATATCGACGAAGCAACTGGCTTCCCCACTGGAATTAGCCTCAGCGAAGTACAAAGAGTTCTGCGTGAAAAACCAATTGCTATCCTTTTAACTGAACCTGGCTATCTAGGAACGATTTCAGATCTGGGGCCGCTGATCGCCGCCGCTCATGCTCAATTGGTTCCAGTTGTCATTGATGCCGCCTGGGGTGGCCATTTTGGTTTTCATAAAGATCTACCCAAGCATTGCCTGCAACTCGGTGCTGATGCACTGATCACCAGCGTTCACAAGGCGCTGCCAGGATATAGCGCATCGGCGCTCTTGTTGGTGCAGGGAAAATACATCAACTTGGCGCGGGTGGAACAAAGTTTTGAAACTACTCATACAACATCACCAGCTGGTGCTCCTCTGGCATCTATCGATGGAGTGCGCGCGCTCTTGGCACAGCGTGGAGATCAACTGCTGGGTCAACTGCTTAACAATGTCAACACCTTTAAAGCTCGGGTGCAATCACACTTTGATCTACCGATCTTTCTCAACACAACCGACTTTGCTCCGGCGCGTTTTGATCCGACCAAGATCGTTTTGCGAGCCAATCAATTAGGAACCAGTGGCGTTGCGATCGAGAACGAATTAATTAAATTTGGAATTCGCGTCGAGATGGCAGATAACGACACTATGGTATTTCTAGCCACCTTCGCTGATGATGGCGACGACTTTGATCTCTTGGGTGATCGATTAATTCCGATTCTGCAACGCTTACAAGGTGCGCCACGCCAATCGGCAACGGCGCTGAGTTGGTCGGTCGTTCCTCTGGTCGGCACCAGTATGCGCAACGCCTATTTTGCTAATACCGAAATGATCGCCGCCGACAAAGTGGTGGGACGTATTAGCGCTGATTTGATTGCACCATATCCGCCCGGGGTAGCAGTTGTAGCACCCGGAGAAATATTGACCGAACAGATCGTTGATGGACTAGCTGCTGCGAAGGCCGCTGGGGTGCGTATTGCATACGCAACGGATGTAACCTTGGCGAGTTATCGCGTTATTTTATAAGGCTCTTATATAAGGCGACCGTTTCGTGGGCGATTGAATCCCAACTGAATTGGTCGATAGCGCGAACTCGTCCAGCGCTGCCATATTTACGCAATAAATCGCGATCTGCCATCAAGGCATTTATCTTTGTGGAAAATGCCGCCTCAAATTCTGCAGCATCCCCCGAATAATGAATCAACTCGCCAGTAACTCCGTCGGCAACAACTTCTGGGATTCCACCGACATCACTAGCAAGGACCGCAGTCTCGCAAGCCATTGCTTCCAAATTAACGATGCCGAGCGGTTCGTAGATAGAGGGACATAAAAAGAGATCTGCACTAGATAAAAGTGCAATGACATCTGGCTGTGGGGCCATCGTACTAATCCAGACCACATTGTCGCGGGTGGCCTGCAGCTCTTCGATCGCGGCTTTGACTTCGGCGCCAATTCCGGGTTCGTCAGGACTACCTGCACAGAGAACTAGACCGAATTGCGGGTCTACGTTCTTCCACGCTTTAAGCAGATGGGCTAGGCCTTTTTGGCGAGTGATACGACCTACGAAAATTGCGTAAGGACCATTGATGCCCAGTGAATCTAAAAGCTTGGGGTTAGCCTGAGGGTAGTAAGTATCGGTGTCTATCCCATTCAAAATGGCATGGACTTTATTGGGGTCGAGATTTGGATAGGCCCGCAAGACATCGCGTCGCATCCCTTGCGATACCGCAATGATCGCGTCGGCAGATTCGTAGGCGGTCTTCTCGGCCCAGGAAGAAACTCGATATCCCCCGCCGATCTGCTCCTCTTTCCAAGGGCGATCTGGCTCTAATGAATGGGCAGAGATGACATGAGGAATATTGTGCAAAATTTTGGCAAAGTGGCCTGCCATATTGGCATACCAGGTGTGGGAATGAACGATATCTACCCCCGCCAAGTTCGAAGCGATCTGGGCGTCGGTAATCAGTGCCTGCATTGCGGGATTGAGTTGCTGTTCTGCAGCCGACAATTCGTAGGCGGTGGCATCTGGGCGAGCTTCGCCAAAGCAATGAACATCGACATCCACCAAAGGCCGCAGGCTCTGAACTAGATACTTCACATGGACACCGGCCCCGCCATAAATGTGTGGTGGCCACTCTTTGGTAACAATCCCAACTTTCATGCCAGCTCCCATCCGACGGTGACGCTCTTATCTTAAAGGAAAAAGTAAGATACCGTTTTTCCATGAGCAGCAGAGACGAATTAATCTCAATCGTATTAGCTGGTGGAGAAGGCAAGCGGCTACTTCCCCTTACACACGATAGAGCAAAACCGGCGGTCCCCTTCGGCGGCGCTTATCGCTTGATCGATTTTGTACTCTCTAACCTCGTCAATGGAAATATGCGCAAGATCGCAGTGCTGACTCAATATAAATCGCACTCGCTTGATAAGCACATCTCGACCACCTGGCGTATGTCTTCGCTCACCGATAACTTTGTTACAACAGTCCCAGCACAACAGCGCCTTGGACCACGTTGGTATACCGGCAGCGCCGATGCCATCTTGCAAAACTTCAATTTGATTCACGACGAAGATCCCGATTATGTTCTCGTCTTTGGCGCCGATCACGTTTACCGTATGGATCCAGAGCAGATGTTCGACTTTCATAAAGAATATGATGCAGCGGTTACCGTAGCGGCGATTCGTGTTCCGCAAAATCAGGCTAGCGAATTTGGTGTCATCGAACTTGAACCCGATGGAATCACAATTAAGGCTTTCCACGAGAAGCCAGCGAACCCGCCTTCGATTCCCGGCGAACCCGAATGGTCGCTTATCTCAATGGGCAATTACATCTTTAATCGCAAGGCAATGGAAGAAGTTTTGCTCGAAGATGCCGCCGATGAGCTTAGCAAGCATGACTTGGGAACAAATATCATTCCGATGCTTTCTAGTCGTGGATCGGCCATTGCATACGACTTTAACCTCAACATCGTTCCCGGCGAGACCGAACGCGATCACGGGTACTGGCGCGATCTAGGAAATATTCAGTCCTACTACGAAGCCCACATGGATCTCGTTTCGATCCATCCGATCTTCAATTTGTATAACCGCGAGTGGCCACTGCTTACACATCTGCCACCGCTTCCACCCGCTAAATTCAGCGGCGCTGGAAGTGCGGTCGATTCCATCGTAGGCGCGGGTTCAATTATCGCTGGCGGTCGCGTAGAGCGCTCGGTTGTCTCCTTTGACGTACGCATCGCATCTGGTGCTGTTATCCAAAATTCAGTGGTCATGCCCAATGTCGATATCGGTAACGGTGCAATTATTCGAAATGCCATCATCGATAAGAATGTAACCGTACTACCTGGCGCTCAGCTCGGTGTCGATCTTGAAAAAGATTCCAAGCGGTTTACAGTGACTGCATCAGGACTCGTCGTGGTCGGTAAAGGCGAGATCGTTACTTAGAAGCTAACCAACTTCTTTTTCGCAGATTTTTTTGAGTTCCTCCGACAACGATTTAACGGCCTCTCCAATAACCAATAAGTTATAGAGAATTGCATCAAAAGCGATCTGGGACGCTTCCGAGGATTCCGGATCAGACTCTGCCTCCTTTAGAGTGACTTCGGCAAATTTGATACGCTCAATGCGCTCCTTGATATCTGCCAATCTTTCACTGTCTGTTCTCGATGTCATAGTGGAACAGCCTCTGATAATGCACTCTCAAGAATGCTCGGCTTTAGTACTGACGAGGGTGAGACTTCAACTTTTTCGCCTAGTAGTTTTGAGAGCTTCTTGTTAAGTTCCAAGATTGGGATTAAACCGTTTAAAATGTCAAAATCGACGAGCAAATCGATATCGCTAGCATCGTTATCATCGCCACGTGCCACTGACCCAAAGATCCGAGGATTGGTCGCACCCGCTTTTGCAAGGAGAATATTTATCTCACCACGCTTCTTGCGCAATTTGCTCGCCCTTTTAGAAGAGAGATCGCTTGACGACACCGCAACAAGTTTTATTTGAATTTCGAACCCGGCTGCTCGTGTCAGCCGTTGAAGTGTCGCGGTTGATGGAGATGATGTCCCATTTTCATACCTGGCTACGGCAGATTGCGATGTGCCGGCCCGCTTCGCCAGCTCTGCCTGAGTAAGTCCAGACAAACGTCGAGCCTCGTCGATGATCGCAGAACTGTTCAAAATCTTCATACCTGAATTATACCTCTAGAGGTATAATGATCACTAGTTTTCCACATTTTGAAAAGATGTTCTGAGCGCGACTACTTTCCGGCTATATCTCGATTAACGAGCCAGACCTGAACTGCGTGTGCTTGCAAGATTACTTTGCTCTCGGGGACTGCCAGGCGTGGTGAGTAATGCAATACGTTTTCTGCAGAATCAAAAACTGATCTAAATGAATCACCAATGCGCACACCGGGAAGCGTGAACTCCTTTTGGAGAATAGAACCGTTGAACATAATCAACATGCCACTATCTTCATCGGCTTCGACATACATCATCAGACTTCGGTTATCGAGTTTGTCCCAATCGGCCTGAGTCATTTCTAGCCCATGGCGCGAGAACCATGCCAAATCTTTGCGAGAGGTATTGAGATCGAGTTGGCCGGTAAAGAACATCCGTGCCACCGGCATCAGATATTTCTTGCGCAGTTGGATCAGGTTAACGGTAGTTTCCAACATATCGATCTGATGAGCATCATATTTCCAACTCAGCGCCCAGCCGCCGTTAAAAGCGGCCTCATCACGTAGTTCTTCACCGCGCTTATGATCGGGGAGCGAATACGCGTTATTCGATCCCATCTGAGTGCGACCGACTTCATCCCCCATCGTGATCATCGGAATTCCAGAAGATAAGAGCAGGCTAGACATCATTGATTTCTTGAGGCGCTGGCGAATCTCATTAATGGTGAAGTGGTTGGTGACACCTTCGATGCCAGCGTTCCAGGAATAGTTGTTATCGGTGCCATCACGATTTTCTTCGCCGTTGGCATCGTTGTGTTTGCTCGTATACGTCACAACATCATTGAGGGTAAAACCATCGTGGGCAGTTAAGAAATTTATAGTCGAAGTCGGGCCGCGATAAGCGAAAATGTCGTGAGAGCCCGATAGGCGGGTGGCAAGTTCACCAACTCCAGTAGGAGCTGCTCCGCCTGCTTCAGCCAACCAGAATTTACGCAGCGCATCGCGATACTTGTCATTCCATTCACGCCATGGATACGGGAAAAATCCCAAGGCATATCCGCGGGTATCCCAAGGTTCTGCAATCAATTTACGTTCACGTAAAACTGGATCAGAAACCATCGCCACAATCAACGCAGAAATTCCATCAATCTCATCGTGGCTGCGCGCCAAAGCCGCTGCTAAATCGAAGCGGAAGCCATCAATCCCAATCTCTTCGCACCACCAATGCAGCGAATCAATAATCATGCGAACTACGTGGGGACGACGCACATCTACTGTGTTGCCACAGCCGGTGAAATCATCGTAATCGTTGTCAGTGGAACGGCGATAGAAGTTGCGGGAGTCGATGCCACGGAATGAAAGTGTTGGACCATTTACTCCGCCTTCAGCTGTGTGGTTATAGACCACGTCGAGAATGACTTCGATACCCGCTTCATGTAACTTCGCCACAGCTTCGCGAAGTTCGGCTACTGGATCATCGGTGGCGGCGTAACTGTTGTGGGGAGCAGAAAAAGCGATGGCGTTATAGCCCCAATGATTAGCACGCCCGCGAGCATGTACCGCTGGCTCGGTAATAAATTGATGAATCGGTAAGAGTTCCAGCGCGGTAATTCCAAGGGTTTGCAGATAAGAAATAGTGGTGGGGTGGCCTAACGCCTTATAAGTCCCACGCTCTTCCTCGGGAATCTGATGATTGAATTCGGTCAACCCGCGCACATGAGCTTCGTAGATGATTGTTTTCGACCAACTTGTTATCGGGCGAGTATCTTGAACTCGGCCTCCTTCAACTACAACAGAGTGCGGAACGAAAGCTAGATTGTCTCGGGTATCCATAACGTTGACATCACCCGTACCGCTTCCATCGCTGGCGGTGTGCGAATATATTTCGGGAACATATTGCAATTCCCCAACGAGAATATGCGCATTGGGATCCATCAATAATTTATTGGGGTTAAAGCGCCAACCCTTTTGTGGTTCCCAAGGACCATATATGCGAAATCCATAGCGTTGCCCAGCGCGGATCCCTTGGAAATAACCGTGATAAATCGGACCACTGCGATCGTCGAGATCATGGCGGGTCTCTACAAAATTGCCGTCAACAACATCAATGAGACAGAGCTCGACCTTTGTCGCAGAAGGTGCCCAGATAGCAAAGTTGGTGCCTTCGTGTGTGAGGTGAGAACCTAAGAATCTTTGATCGCCGCGAGCCACCGGGACACAATACCGTCTACGTAAGGTGCCTTATTTAGGCGATAGCCAGACCGTAGCTAGCGGAGGAATTGCCAAGATGGCATGGGTTGCAAAACCCTTATATTCGCCCGCAATTGTCTGAATATCTAGCGGTGCAACGCCTGATCCACCGAAACTTAGATCATCGGTATTGAGCACTAACTTCCAGGTGTGATCGCCCGGCAGCGGCAATTTATAGTGCAACTGGGGAACTGGGGAAAAATTTGTGACGCTGACAAGTGGGCGCCCGTCATGGCCAAATCTGGCAAAGGCGACAACATTGGCGGCACCATCATCCACGACAAGCCACGCAAATCCAGATGGTGTTATATCGCGCTGCCAGAGTTCTGGAAGTTGCCTATAACTCTGGTTGAGCGCACTTACGGTCTTTTGAATCTGTTGATGTTCTTGGTATTCCGTCAGATGCCAATCCAAAGATTGCGATGCATCCCATTCCTGTGATTGCGCAAATTCACAACCCATAAAGAGCAACTTCTTTCCGGGATGGGCCCACATAAATCCATAGAGGGCGCGCAGATTCGCCAGTTGTTGCCAACGATCTCCTGGCATTTTGGCGATCATCGAACCTTTGCCATGCACCACTTCATCATGAGAAAAGGGAAGCAGATAATTTTCTGACCAGGCGTAAAGAATTGCCTTGGTGATCTCGTTGTGGTGATACATGCGGTGGATGGGGTCTTCTTGGATGTATTCCAAAGTGTCATGCATCCACCCCATATTCCATTTAAATCCAAAGCCAAGACCACCAGTATCTGTTGATCGTGTAACCCCAGGCCACGCAGTTGATTCTTCAGCGATAATCATGCAACCTGGTACTTCGCGATAACAGGTAGATGTGAGTTCCTGTAAGAACTTAACGGCGCCTAGGTTTTCGCGGCCACCATGTTCGTTGGGGATCCACTCTCCCTCTTCGCGCGAATAATCCAAGTAGAGCATCGAAGCCACCGCATCAACGCGAATTCCATCGATATGAAATTCTTGCAACCAGTAGAGCGCACTTGCGACTAGGAAATTTCGAACTTCATTTCGGTTGTAATTAAAGATTAAGGTGCCCCAGTCGGGATGTTCTCCTTGACGGGGATCGGCATGTTCGTACAGTGCGCTTCCATCAAATTTTGCTAGAGCCCATTGATCCTTAGGAAAATGCGCTGGAACCCAATCCATAATGACGCCGATATCGGCTTGATGTAAGGAATCGATTAAATAACGTAACTCATCGGGTGAGCCGAACCGAGATGAAGGAGCGAAGAATGAAGTGACTTGGTAACCCCATGATGGTCCATAGGGATGTTCGCAGAGCGGTAGGAATTCAACGTGGGTGAAGCCCAACTCTTTAACATAAGCGACTAATTCGGTGGCAAGGTCGCGATAAGAGAGCCCTGGTTTCCAAGAGCCGATATGAACTTCGTAGACCGAAAGCGCTTCTTCCCAGGGCTTTGCATGTGCGCGCTTATCAAGCCAAGCCCCATCTTTAAATTCATAACGACTTTCAGACACAACCGATGCCGTGTGCGGTGGGTGTTCGGTAGCACGCGCCATGGGATCGGCGTGATCTACCCAATTGCCACCAGCGCCCAAGATGGAATATTTGTAAGGTGTATCTGCCCCTACACCGGGCATAAACAATTCCCAGATACCACTGGACCCGAGTGAGACCATTGGATTGGAATTCTTATCCCAGTAGTTGAAAGATCCCATCAGCGCTACTGCGCGGGCATTGGGCGCCCAGACCGAAAAGTTGGTTCCAAGCAAGTTTCCAGAGGAGTCCCTGCGCACCTGCGCACCGAGTGCCTTCCAGAGCTCTTCATGACGGCCCTCGCCGATTAAGTAAATATCGAGTTCGCCTAATCCGTTGCTCATAGCGTCACTTTCAAAATTTGGCCCACTGGTGTTCCAGGCGAAGCAGGATCAATCCGTACCCAGGTATGTGGTGTGTATTCAAAGGAATGTCCGCTCAACAAATCTGCCACGTTAAAGGAACGCTCTTCTAAACCCAAGTCAAAGAAGTTCCAGTGCACGATTGTTTCTTGCGCGTGAATTGGATCTAAATTAACGATCACCAAAATCAAATTATCGCCTTCACGCTTCGAATAAGCGATGATCGAATCAGAATCGGTAGGGTGAAAGCGCAGATTGCGTAAACGCTGGAGCGCCTTGTTTTCGCGACGAATAGTATTTAAAAGTGAAACAAATGGTGCGAGCGTAGGTTTAGACCAATCGCGAACTTTGATCTCATACTTCTCGGAGTCCAAATATTCTTCTGCTCCTTCGCGGATTGGAAGATGCTCATATAGCTCGTATCCTGCATACATTCCCCACGATGGAGTCATAGTTGCAGCGAGCATTGCGCGCATCGCAAAGATAGAGGGAGCACCGCTTTGTAAATGGAATGGCAAGATATCTGGCGTATTGACCCAGAAATTAGGGCGGAAGAATGCGCTGGTCTCTTGAGAAACTTCTGTCGCATAAGTGGTTAGTTCGTGCTTGGTGGTGCGCCAGGTGAAATAGGTATAGGACTGTTGGAATCCAGCTTTGCCAAGTGCATGCATCATCGCTGGGAGCGTAAATGCTTCCGACAAGAAGAGAACGTCAGGGTATTCGCGATTAATACGGCCAATCAACTCATGCCAGAACTGCACCGGCTTGGTATGTGGATTATCCACGCGAAATATCTTGACTCCTTTGGAGATCCAAAGGTTCAATACCCGATAGGACTCATTGAGCATTCCCTCAAAATCTTTATCGAAGTTAATTGGATAAATATCTTGATATTTCTTCGGCGGATTTTCGGCGTATGCGATGGTGCCATCGGGACGAATTGTGAACCATTCGCGATGCGCGAGCGCCCAAGGATGATCTGGAGAACATTGCAAAGCAAAGTCCAGCGCAACTTCGATATTTAGTTTTTCCGCAGCTTTTACGAAATGCTCGAAATCTTTCATCGTTCCTAAGTCAGGGTTGATGCTGTCATGGCCACCGTCAGCATTTCCTATCGCCCAAGGAACTCCGGGATCGGTTGCCGTAGGAGTCAGAGTGTTATTACGCCCCTTACGAAAGGCATAGCCGATCGGGTGAATCGGAGGTAAATACAGCACATCGAAATTCATGGCAGCTACGCGCTGCAAGGACTTTTCAGCGCTCTTAAATGTACCGCTTGTGATCGTGCCATCTTTATTGAGAGTGGCACCTTCGCTGCGCGGAAAGAATTCATACCAGGCGCCGATCAGAGCCCGATTGTGTTCGGCATAAATTGGAGAGAGTGCAGATTTCGAAGAGAGTGAGCGATCTGTGCTGGACGCTTCAATATAAAAGTGCCAAATGCCGACGGTCGTAGGCCTAACATCTGCTTCATAGCGATCGGTACCCGGCCAATATTCACGCATAGCATGGCGATTGACTTCAACTCCAAGTGGATTGACGAGAACCGCTTCAACGATCAAACCATCGTGCCCTTCGCGAACTACGGTAGCGCGGACATTGATCGCCTCATCCGCAATTGCTTTTACCGGGACGGTCTCATCGCCAAATTGCACGCGGGGCGACACATCAAAAATGGGAAAGCGATTTTCCATGCCGAAACCCTACCCGTTGATGTTGGTCATCACGTGCTTGATGCGGGTGTAATCCTCGAAACCATAGGCCGATAGATCTTTTCCGTAACCTGAATGTTTAAAACCACCATGTGGCATCTCAGAGACGAATGGGATGTGGGTATTAATCCAGACGACACCGAAATCCAAGGCCTTGGACATTCTCATGGCACGACCGTGGTTGGCAGTCCACACGCTAGATGCCAAGCCATATGGCACTCCATTGGCGAACCGCACCGCTTCGGCTTCATCGCTAAATTTCTGAACGGTAATAACTGGACCAAAGATCTCACTCTGTGCCAATTCATCATCTTGGTGCACGCCAGCGATAACGGTAGGTGTGAAGAAGTATCCCGGGCGATCGACCGTCTTGCCACCAGCAACAATCTCGGCATGCTTAGGGGTGCGTTCGATAAATCCCTGCACGCGCGCTAATTGGTTAGCGTTGTTAAGAGGGCCATAAAGAACATCTTCTGTTGGCCCACCGGTCTTCACTACATTGGTTGCCTGATCTGCAAGGAGCGCAACAAACTTCTCGTAGACCTTGGCTTCGACCAATACGCGGGTAGCTGCAGTGCAATCCTGGCCGGCGTTGAAATATCCGCCGATAGCGATCGCTTCTGCAGCGGCTTGAAGGTCAGCATCTGCGAAGATGACGACAGGAGCTTTGCCACCGAGTTCTAGGTGAACCCGCTTCAAATCACTACTTGCAGATTTCGCAACTTCCATTCCCGCGCGAACTGAACCGGTGATGGAAACCATCGCAGGGATCTTATGTTCTACCAACAGGCGCCCAGTATCGCGATCACCAGTAATTACATTGAAGACACCGGCAGGTAAGAATTCTGACATGATCTCGGCCATAAGAATGGTTGAAGCTGGAGTCGTATCACTTGGCTTTAGAACAACGGTGTTACCAGCAGCAATAGCAGGAGCCCATTTCCAGACCGCCATCATCAAAGGATAATTCCAAGGGGTTACTTGAGCGCAGACGCCGATTGGTTCGCGACGAATGAAAGAAGTCATTCCGCGCATATATTCACCGGCAGATTTACCTTCGAGGTGGCGCGCAGCGCCTGCAAAGAAACGAATCTGGTCCATCATCGGAGGCATCTCTTCAGACATCGTTATACCGATGGGCTTGCCGGTGTTCTCAGATTCAACAGCGACCAATTCATCTGTGCGAGATTCCAGGGCGTCGGCAATCTTAAGAAGGGCGCGTTGGCGCTCTGACGGCGTAGTTTCGCGCCACTCTACAAAAGCCGCAGCGGCGACGTTGAGCGCGTGATCGACATCAGCTGCGTCAGATAACTGCGCGGTGGCGTAAGCCGATCCAGTTGAAGGATTGATGATTTCGGTGGTTGCGCCTGACTTCGATGAAGTTGATGAGCCGGCGACAAAGTTATTGAGGCTTTTCATACCCCCACTCTAGACCCGACGTAAACGAACTCCCAATAGGTAAATCTGGTACCCAAAGATGAAAAACCTAACTCTTGGGTCTAGCACCACGAATCGCTACACACTTAGCTGCTAGTGCAGCGCCATTGTTGAGTGCATCGACCAGTTCGCCGCCATTTGCCCACACCAGAATAAATCCGGCGGCAAAGGCATCACCGGCACCCGTCGTATCTACAACAACTGCTTCAATCGCCGATATCTGCACCACACTTGACCCGCGGGCCTGGGCCAGTGCGCCATTACCACCGCGCTTGATCACAACCAATGGCGTGCTCTTCAATAACTCGGCCGCTGCCTCAATTGGATTCTTTTTGCCACTTAAGAAATGCGCCTCTTCTTCATTAAGAATCACGACATCGACAAGTTCGAGCCATCCGCGCACCTGAATAAGTCCTACTTCTAGCAAGACTCCCACGGTGGATGGATCAAAGATCACGGACAGACCGCGCTCTTTCACAGCGCGAAGAATATCGAGAGCTCCCTCGCGAGACTTTGGATTCACCAGCGGATAACCCGAGAGATAAACAGCGGTGATTTCATCGAGTGGAGGTAAATCGGCCAAACTCAACCCGGAGTTGGCTCCAGAATCAGGGAACATAGTTCTTTCACCGAGTGCATCGACCAAGACAATAACTACTCCAGTATTCACATCAGGAATAATGGTCTGGGAATGTTCGACTCCATATTTGTCGAGTTCGGCTAAGACGGTTTGGCCCGCTGCATCATCGCCTACTCGCGCAATTAAATAGGCAGGAGTTCCGCTGACAGATAGCCAGGAAGCAACATTCGCAGCTGCTCCACCGCCTTGGGTCGAGATCGTGGCTCGAGTTTCCACGCCCGGCAATATAGAAGAACCAATCACGGCACTGACATCGAGCATGATGTCACCGACGCATAAGACCTTTGTCATTTACTTTTTCTGTGCCGTGGCGTGGAGTGAAACTGCAAGCAACGCGGCTAGGTGCGAATTAGCTTTAATAATGTCGATGTTGACTCGCAATGACTCCCCCTTGCTCTGTGTATGAAAATATTCTAGAAGAAATGGTGTGACAGCCTTGCCCGTGATGTGATTTGCGGCGGCGGCCTTGAGGCCAGATTCCAATATTTGATTGTGTAGCGCTAGATCCATCTGATTTACCACTGGGTTAGCAACCACGATCGCGCGATCATTCGTTTGCAATTCAAAACGGTTGTTCCAGATGGCGGCGATCTCTTCGACGGAATCCACGCGATGTTCGATCTCGTAACCAGATTCGGTGAGGTAGAAGCCAGGGAATTTATTGGTACCAAACCCAAGTACTGGCACGGCAAATGTTTCTAACCGCTCTAAAGTGCCAGGTACATCGAGAATCGATTTAACTCCCGCACAGACAATCACGATCGGTGTTTCGGCGAGCGCAATCAGATCGGCAGACTCATCGTATGAATGTCCGCGGTGTACGCCACCCAAGCCACCTGTAGCAAAGACTTTGATCCCAGCCAGGTGAGCGATATGGGCGGTCGCAGCAACTGTTGTTGCAGCTGATTTCTTGGTGGCAGTGATGATCGCCAGATCGCGAGTAGATGCTTTTACAACACTGTCGTCATTTGCGATGCGATCTAACCCGTTGCTTTCCAGACCCACATGAACGATTCCATCGATCAGAGCGATCGTGGCTGGAACTGCACCGGCGCTGCGGACGATCGCTTCGACTTCCAGCGCCACCTCTAGGTTCTTAGGTCGCGGTAAGCCATGACTGATAATCGTAGATTCCAGCGCCACGATCGGTTGGCCAGCGGCCTGGGCCGCGGCTACCTCTGCAGAAAATTTAATCATGCTGCAGTTTAGAAGGCCACCACACCTTCGGCCCAATGCTGTGAACCAGCGCGGGAACCAAGATCGATCGAACGAGCAAGGTATCGAGAAGTACGCCAAAGCCGACTGCAAAGCCGATCTCGGCTAAGAAGACGAGTGGCAGGATGCTCAGCACGCTAAAGGTCGCTGCAAGCACGATTCCCGCAGAGGTAATAACCCCACCAGTCACGGTTACACCCTTCGTCATACCGGCATGTGTTCCAGCTTTTATTGTCTCTTCTCGAACCCGGGTCATCAAGAAGATGTTGTAATCGATGCCCAGCGCTACCAAGAAGACAAAGGCGAAGAGTGGGAAGGACGTGTCCTCACCTGCAAAGTGGAAGATGTGATGAAAGACGATCGCACATGCACCCAACGTTGCGAAGTAAGAGATCACAACCGTGATCAAAAGCAGAATCGAAGCTGCGATAGATCGCAACAAGAGCCCCAAGATAATTGCAATCAATAACAAGATGACTGGGATGATCACTTTTTGATCATGCCTCGTCGCCGCGTATATATCGGTGTAAACAGCAGATGTTCCACCCACCACCGACGTTGCATCAAGTCCGTGCACCATGGTGCGAATCGGGCCAATTAACTTGACCGCTGCATCTGAATCGGGGCTATAAGCAAGGGTGACATTCAATAACTCTTTTCCACCCACGATTGCGGTGGCAGGAGCTTGAACCACCTGGCTGACACCTTTAATAGTGAGCAACCTTGTTGTGATGTCCTGCGCCTTGTCGGCGCTGACAACAATCTGAGTTGGTTGACCTTGTCCGCCAGGGAAGTAAGTAGTCAATTGCTCTTGGCCGATGACAGAGTCAGTGCGTTTGGTAAAGGATTGCGCAGTTGATAACCCATTGGAATGCAGGGTTGTTGCAAATGCTGCAAATACCACGAGGATCAGCACCGCAATCGACCAATACTTCCATGGATTGCGCTCTGTTGACTTGGCAACTTTCGACCAGATTCCAGAGAGCTTCTCATCTTCGGTATTAAATTTTGGTCGCTTTGGCCAGAAGATCCAACGCCCAAAGATCACCAGAAGTGCAGGAAGCAAGGTCAAGACGGTGACCATGGCACAGACAATTCCAATTGCGCCGACGGGTCCGAGGCCACGATTGTTGGTGAGTTGTGAAAGCAGCAGCATAAGCAATCCCAAGGCGACGGTGGAACCCGAAGCAACGATCGGTTCAACGACCCCCCGCCAAGCAACCTTCATTGCCGCAGTCCGCGTCTGGTGAATATGTAGCTCCTCGCGATAGCGAGCTATGAGTAAGAGCGCGTAGTCAGTCGCTGCACCCAGCACGAGCACCGAAAGAATTCCCTGCGACTGTCCGTCGAGGGTAATGATGTTGTGTTTTGCAAGCTCGTAGATAACCCCACCGGCCAGTGTTAGAGCGATACCTGCAGACATAAGCGGCAAGATCCATAAAATTGGTGATCGATAAACAACAATCAAAATCAGCGCGATAACCGATCCAGTAACCAGCAACAAGCTGGTATCTAGGCCGTTAAATGAACTAAAGAGGTCGGCAAAGAGCCCACCCAAACCAGTTGTGTGCGTAATAAACCCATTCGCCTGCGCATACTGCGTTGAGTAATAACGAATTGTCGCAACGATCGCCGGCAATACCGGCTTCTTATTAGGAAGGATGTCACCAGCCGATGCCGAATCGAGTGGGATATTTGCCAAGATTGCATCGTTCTTAGCGGAAGGGAAAGCTGCGATCTGTGCACCTGCTGCTAAATACTTTGAAATAGCAATCGAGGTGGGCTTTCCATCGGCGCCCTTGATCAATTGACCATTGGAATCGACCAGATCTTTAGTGGCAAGGCTTTGCACGAAGGCATTAGCCGATGCAATCTTTGCTGGATCAACTTTTCCTTCAAAGAGAATCAAAGTTGGAAATTGATTATTTGTTGAATTCTTTGAAAAAGCAAGAATTGCATCTGATGCGCGTGATGATTCTGTGCCAGCAGGTAAAAACTTGGAGTTATCGTTTTTCTGTACCGTTGAGAGATTGCCAAAGAGCGGTCCGGTAACGCTGCTGATCGCCAGCCAGACAATTGCGACAATAGAGGCTGCAAGTACGAGTTTACGATGTGAACGTTGAGTTGTTGATATCTCTGACACAGATTTCCCCTTTAGATCGCTCGGCGAATGGGTTCATCCTAAATTAGTAGTAGCAACCCCGCAATTAGAACAGAACCTTTAAGGCTGGGTATGTGTGGCCGCCGGGATGCAGAAGAAGAAGCTATCGAAGAGGCGCAACAGCACCCGGATCCAATCATCAGAGTTCATGTGCACATTAGAAAGGCTATCTAGGACTCGACCCGTGAATGCCGCCTGTACCAAAATTGCTACCGCGCGGGCATCAATATTGGAATCTGCCCACCCTTTATCAACGCAGAGCTGATAGACCGACATCCATTCTTGCGTAAGCCTCTCTTGCGCTTTAACGAGCTTCAGGTGAAGCGAATCGAATGACGACGCGTTATGAGTTGTTCCAATTCCTTGGGTCAGTTCGTGCAACGAGATCTTCATCGATTCACTGGCCACGAGTATGCGAACTTGCTCACGAGCTGAATCGGAATCCGCAGAAAGTTTAATAGCGGTTGCAAGAGCCGCCACCCAGGTTGCTACCGACTCGAAGAAGATCTGCGATTGCGCAGTTTCAATCAAATCTTCAAAGTTTGCAAAGTGGTGGTAGAGCGGTCCGCGGGAAATCCCGCTTCTCATCAAAACATTCTCTGACTTAATGCTGTTGTATGGATTGGTCTTCAACATCTCGATAACCGTATCCACCAGCTTTTGGGCCGTGGGATGTAACGCGGGTTCTCGAAGCGACTCCATTTTTGGACTATACGCCTAATAGAGGGCACCCGTAAGAGAGGCGGTGGTCCTATTCGTTAGCAGAGCGCATAAAACCAAAAAATAGGAGAGCGCCTAAAGCTAATGCACTGATTACAACTATCTTTTGCGCCGAGGTGCAAGATAGTTGGTGTGGGGCCCAGTGCAATCGGGTGATCGGGGACTCACAGGCCAATGGTGCCGTGTCCGCGGGTGATGAAATCTTTTGCTATTTCTGATCGCTTGATTACTAGGGTCATTGGTCGGGGCCAGGAATCGCCGGCTAGGGTAATGGCGTATTCAGGAATATCTTGCGCCCACTTACTCATCCCATCGAGGGATGCGATGTGGACGATTAAGGGATGACCTGCGGAGCGACCTTCATAAACCTGAACTCAAAAATTCCTCATTGCTTTGTTATTCATTGAAGAGAAGCGATGGAAGTTGAGCAATAAAACTGCGGCTAAATACATCAAAACACAACCAATCAAGAGCAAATTTCCCCAAGTAGTCGCAGTTTTCGTCAAAATACCACCACTGCCTGTTTGAGCTGGGACGGGCGATAAGTACGTGGGAGACGGCTTGGGGGTTGGAAAAGGGGTTGGGTCTGTTATCGAAGTTTTAGAC
>Ga0118677_10005516_pt1 | contig 22077 bp, 13 predicted proteins | sample AliMusrvi5mmetaG_FD_86154 | JGI IMG/M metagenome (GOLD analysis project Ga0118677, IMG submission 86154)
CCTCACGCCTTTGTACTCGACTCTTTACTGCCTTTCCCATGCTTGTCAACCCTCCGTTCTCCTATTCTCCCCCAGTCGCCGAAAAGTTACCCACGAATCTGCGGTATACCCGTTTGCAACCGTTAACTTTACAAAAGCGCTTCATTAGGGCTTTATTGCCCAAAGCCCAATATCCCTGATGAGTAAGGTAATGGCAGTCTTTGCACAGTAGGCGATACCGGACAAATACCAAGATATGTCTACGCCTATCGAAGTTGAGTACTTCATGTGCCGATAGCAGACGAGGAACATCTGGCTTAAACCCACATGCCGAACACATGCGTCCATCGGTTTTTAAGAGTAAGTGTCGGATTGCTCGATGAATTGTGTTGTTGAGCTTTAGTAGATGCTCGTCTCGCGGTACCCACATACCATTTGGCAACATGATGATCGGCAGATTCCAGTATCTGGTCTGCATTTCATATCGCCACTGCTCGAATATCCGCGTTTCCGCGTTGGTGGGTGTCTTTGGTGTCTTGTATTCCCCGCCAGTGTAAATCTCAACAACTTCTATATTGTCGGCATCGATAATAAAATCGCGTTTCATGTTCATCCCCGTGGGAGAGATGATACTTCAGAAAATGACCCATTCGACAGTTGTATGATTGCAGGCAGGCCTCTGGGGTGAGGAAATGGGGGCTCATACCCGCAAGGGAGATCCTGATCATTCCCGTTCAGGCAGAGGCCGTCGCGGTCTTGGCTCAAACATAATCCCGTGGTCGCCGGGATAGTGCGTCTTGTGGTCGTGGTTTCCACGCCAGATGTACAACGGAATGGCAGCGTTCTTGATACTCCAGCGATTAACCGGGCCTGGGTAGGCATCGCACGACAATGGGCCATTGTGGTGGGTATAGTGTGCGCACCTATTACAAATCGGACTTAAAAACGAGTATCCACCATCGAGAGCCAACATCTCGTTCTCAATATCATCGTTGACATATGGATCTTCGTCGTCGAGTGGTGCTTCCGGCTTATGATTTGCGTCCGGTATCGACACTCAAATATCCCCATAACTGTGTAATACGAGGCTGGTTTAGTGCAGTTGACGTGGACTTCTGGAATCGACCCCATCCCATCTGCCAATCACGATCATTTTGACACGGCCATGCAAATCGCGTTTCACCCATGTATACGGCACTAGGTACTCTTGCGCCTTGCTTGAGTACCGGTAGCGCTAGAAGCGTTGGATCACCGTTTCAATGAGGATGCGCATCTGCATGGCGGTATCAGTTTTTCTACTCGCCTAAATTAAGATCAACTTCAGTTGTTTGTTCCACTCGCAACATATAAGGTGGCGAACTAAGTCGGCACTGGACAGCTTTGTCGCGATGGATTCGCAGGACTTTCGCCTCAAATACCTCCAACTCAGCCAGCGATGATATTTCACTATCAGTGGCTATTTCGCAACGATCAAAGTGGATTTGTCCGGTCTTGTCGGTCAATACATAGGTAAAGAGGTAGATATATTTCACATTGTGTCTCAGCGACATTGTACAGCTTTGACTATGGCAATACACTCGTGAGGCTGCCTCCGTAAGCAACCTCATTGTGAGTCACCAGAATTGGCCCGGCCAATTTCTAAACTGGCACGATGACACGATCCTTGACCAGACCTTCCAGTACCGCCATTGCTTCGTTTGCTGTCTTATCGTTGACACGCAGCGCCTTGGCCTTACTCGTGAGCACACCTTTCTGGCCGTTTGCCTGTCCCTTGTCGTTCTCGGCGGCAAAGGTCATTACCTTGCCCCAGGTAATTGGCTCCACAGTGGGTGTCACGATTGTCTGAACGGGTGGCTTAACCACTGTCTCGACGGGCGTACCAGGCATGACCGCTAACTCCTCGACAATCTCCGGCTCATCTTCAATCGTGTCCGACTCAACCACAATCGGCGCTGCGACAACGGCATCGATGTGCGCAGGCTCGGCCTGCACGATGATCCACGTCTCGGCCACATTCTTGCCGCTGTTCTTGCACTGGCGCGCCAACTCCATACGATTGGAATCGCCATGCAGCCGCGACTTGATCTCGGCCCACGTCTGCGGCGTCATCACGCCTGTGCGCAACCACTCCGTAACCTTGGTGAACCATGCCACATATCCATCGGCAGCGATGTTCGTCGCAAGCCCCTCGATGGGCGGCATCTTGACGACATGCGCCTCGTGATCCATTGTCACGTCCAGCACCACGTCAAACTCGTATGACAGGTCGCGGCGCTGTTCAGGCTCCATGCCGATAGCGGTTGGAACTGACTTGCCACGGTCATCCTTGTTCACGTCATAGCCCATCTTCGAACGGACGGTGCAGACCATCGGCACCGGGCAACTAATGATGGCATCCATGAAAGTGCTCTGCAACGGCGCTCCAACCTTGCCCCATCCATCGGTGAAGGTGTTACCGCCACGGCTGTTCACCTGATCGAGCGTGCCATTAACGCCACTCCACGCTTGCGTCAGGCTGTCCAGCACAATCGCGCCAAACCCGGCGCTGATCGCGCTGTCGATGGCCTCCACATACCGCGCAGGGCTGTAGTTCCCGCTCAAGCTGGCATACTTGAACTTGAATGCGCGTGCCATGAGTTGGCCGCGTCCCGACTCACTGTCAAGAAATGCTACCGGCTTACCCTCTGCCAGCATCGTGGCAATGCGCAGGCCGTTCATGGTCTTGCCGGCGCCTGTCGGGCCGCGCAGCAGCACCTTGATCGGTTTCCACGGCAGCTCAATATCAATGAAATCCATATGTCTCCTTACAATAGTCCTGCGGATTGCAGGTCAACGTCACGGTAGAGAATGACCCAACCTGCCACACCGAACTTGTCGAGTGTCTCGATGTTCGTGTGCTGGTGGATCTCCGGTTCCGTCATCTGCACGCACTTGGGCCGCAACAACTCTGCGATGTCTGCGCCGACCCGCTGCGACATTTCCTTGCTGGTAATAGGCGTGCTCCTTACCAGTATTTCCTTGCTGGCACTGACCAGCAGCCCGGTTAATCCGGGCTTGCGTTCGACGATCATTACGTAGTAGGGGACATCAGTTCCCCCAACCTTGCCATCTTCCATACGCTGTACTCCGCCACCATATCCATGCTGTTCAGCCATCGCTGTATGCGACTATTCCCGATGACGATCAGCTCCCAATCTGACATTGGGCCAGGTAGATCACCGTCCTCAAGGACTTGTATCTGGCCCATTTGTCTACACTTCTCTCGTCTGGCAATGACCTGCATATCGGCGGTCATCTCCATGTTGCAGGCGTTGCAGATCAATACCATGTTCTCCGGCACGTTGATCGCTGCCCGCTTCTCCACCGATGCGCACATGACTGCCGACTTTGGCAACCAGCACTCGTGCTCAACCTGCGCCGGACGGGAGCAGATCGGACAGGAAAAGCTGAACATCGCCAAATCCATCGACTTGACCGAGGCTCTCCAGGCGCTGACGTTCGGCTTCTGCGATTTTCCACTCACGTTCTTTGTCATCCAGCATCTCCTTCGATACCCGGTAGTATTCGTCCTTCACTTCGCCATGCACGTCCAGGCTCATGCGCTGGATAAACACGGCCAGTGCTTTTGCCTCTGTGAGTGCCATGTTGTCCGGTTCATCTGCTGTTGGTACTTTGAATGATGTCAAGGGATTGTTCGCGCCGCGTCCAAACAGGTTTCCGATCACCGTGAGACGCAGCTCGCGCTGTTCCTCAACTGTCGTGTACCTCACCGGATCATCGCGCTTCTTTTCACGCGGAAACCAACTCTCGATGGTCAATGCCAGTCGAGTGCGGTCGATCTCCCACAGTGCATCCTGGTTGTTCAGCAACAGCGTCCCCATAATTGCCTTCGCTCTATCCACTGATTACCTCCTATACCTGCATCGTCGCTGCTTGACTCATCGCTGTAAAGTTTTTACAACGATGAGTTTTGCAGCTACCAGCCAAACCCGGCTTGAGATTCCGGGACTACGTATGTCTTGGCGCGCTTCTTGATCCCGTTGGATTGCAGAACACCAAAGATGAGCTTGGCCTGCGAGTCGTTGATCTTGGCGATCTGTTCCTCGATGGCTTTCTCGTCTGGCTCAACCGCATTTGGCCTGGCCAATTCTGGCCTTGCATCCCCTGCGGACGGGGTAGTAACCGGCAGTGGTTCCGACATGGCTTGGCATCCCTGTGGGACCACATCGCACGTCACCTTGACGGTGGGGTAGTGCAGTTCGCGCAGCCAGTCCATGATCTCAAGGATGCTGAACGTCGATGTAACTTCAGCGGCTTGATCAGCGCGAAACAGTTCCGCCCCGCCAGTGTCGATACTGACGCTGGCCTTCGCCAACTCAATGTCAAGGATTGCCAACTGGCGCTGCATCTTCAGATACTTCTCAGCGTTCTCCCACGGCTTGCTGACTTCTACTTCTAACAGCGTCTGTCGTTCAACCATCATGGCAAGACGTTCTCTGGCCGTGGCAAGACGCTTCTCGGATCCGCGCAACTGCGCCTCAAGGCTCTGGATAACCCCGATGTCGGAATCACCCACCGTCGCGGAATAGAACTCGATCATGTCGTCGCCGAACGCAGGCCAGATTTCCGGCTTGACTGCGGGGTTGGCGAATGCCTTGAGCAACAGGCGCATGCCCTTGTACGCGCCGATCTCAAAGTATTTGTGGCCGTGCACGTCAATGGTCACTGTGTGCTTGACAATCTGATAGCACGCCTCGGCCAGTTCCCGGATCTGCTTACCGGCATCCTCACGTTTGGTGAGAACAACGGTCTGCGAGTTCTTGGGATTCAATACCAACTCGATACTGAAGTCGCCCACGTTCGTCTTGAACGCTTCAAAGATGTCACCATGCAGCTTGACTTCTTTCTCAGCGCCGACAATGCTGGCTGGCATGGCGGTCAGGTCATACTGCATGTTGGCTTTGCTGCTGCGCCACGCTGCCATGATGTGACTCATTTTGGTGAGTTCCATCTCGACAGCGACACGCTGCATGACCTTGGGATTGCCACTGGCAAGCGCCTTCACAGCCGACATGCTCAGTACCATCTCGCCGACATCTTCCGCAGTCCGGGCGGTGATCTCACCGGCCATGATCTGCGAGATAAAGCGTGCCTTTGTCTCAAGCGTTTGCCACACGTAACCGTCGAAGCTGCCTTCGGTCACGTAGTTGAAGATGGCAACTTCCGGGTACTCATTACCTTGCCGCATCATGCGCCCATGCCGTTGTTCTATGTCAGCCGGCCTCCAGGGGGCGTCCAGGTCATGGAGGGCGATCAAAAGGTTCTGGACGTTCATGCCAGTGCCCATCTTCTCGGTGGACCCGATCAACACCCGGATGTGTCCTTCCCGCACTGAAGCGAACAACTCGCTGCGTTGGCCGGGCGTCTTGCAGTCGTGGATAAACGCGATTTCACTCGCCTCCACTCCTGACCGAATCAGCTTGCTCTTGATCTCGTTGTACACGTCCTTCATAAGCGTTGCTTCAGCGACACTTTCCTGCTCTTCGTCCACATCTACGATGATGTCCTCTGGATCTGGCACCGTTTCCTCATCCACAACCACTGGCCGAATCTTCTTGGGCGTACCCAGATCGCAGAAGATCAACTGTGCGCCTTTACGCGCCTTGCTGCCTTCCCAGATACGGGTAACGTTACTTACCAGCCCATTGATCTTGCCGCCCGGATCGTCGTGCGCTGTTGAATCCACCAACCGCATATCGAGTGCTGCCTTGCGACCGTCGCCGGTCACTTTCAGCATGTTGTCGATGCGCGGGTCACAGCCAGTGCGAATCTTCTCGACACGCTCGACCAACTTCTGGATGTATTCCTTAAGCCCCTGGCTACCCGGCGTGGCAACTACGATACTGCGGCCAGTGTGCAGCTTCGGGGATGGCAGGTTCAACTGGTCGGCATTCTTTACATCCAGCACCTGCCGCCACATGGTCGCAAGTTCTGGCAGGTTGACGAACTTGGCAAAGCGCGAGTTCAGGCGAAACCCGCTGCCGTCAGGCGTCATCTCCAGAATCGGGATGACCTCTGCGAACGTTTGCGCCCATGCATCAAACGTGTCGATGCCGTTCTCCTGCAACAATTCCAGTTGCAGGTAACGCATCATGGTGTATACCTCGGCCAGTGTATTGGCAACCGGCGTGCCAGTGGCGCAGATCACCCGGCCACCCTTATCCAGCGTGTAGCGCACCTTCATGTACATGTCCGTCGCACGTTGCGACTTCGAGTTGGGCAGTCCCGGCACCCGCGTCATCTTCGTCGCGAAGAACAGGTTCTTGTAATTGTGCCATTCATCCACCATCAAAAGGTCGATACCCAACTCCTCCCAGGTGATGGTTTCGGTGCTGTCCTTCTTCATGGCAAGCAACGTTCGCAGTGTTGCATCCATGCGCTTGAGATGCTTCTCGATGGTCTTGCGCGAGACGTGATCATCATCTTCGACGCCGCTCAGTGCTTCTTCAAGCCGCTTCATCTCGCCCTCGACGTAATCGATCTGTGCCTGCACTGACATCGGCAGCATGCGGAACTGCGACATGGGCATCACAACGATGTCCCAACTGTTCGTGGCGATCTTCGACATGAACTCGCCGCGCTTCAACTTTGCCATGTCGTCACGGCTGGCGACCAGGATGTTGGCGTTGGGATAGGCGCGCAGGATTTCTGCGGCCCACTGTTCCGTCAGATGGTTCGGGACTACAACCAGCCCCTTGTGAACAAGCCCGATGCGCAGCAGTTCCATTGCCGCACACACCATGCACAGCGTTTTGCCCGCACCGACCACGTGTCCGAGCAGCACTGCCTTTGACTGCATGGCACGCCAGATTGCATCCAGTTGATGCTTGCGCAGGATGATGTCGTTGTTTAGACCGCGCAACGTCAGATGTATTCCATCGTAAGTGCGCGGTCGCAGACAGTTGAACTTCTGGTTGTAGATCGCGCACAGCAACTTCGAGCGGTCACTGTCCTGCCATGCCCACGTTGCGAAACGGTCTTTCATCTTGGCCGCCTGTGCCTGTGCGACCACGGTGGCAGTCTGATTGATCACCTGTTTTTCATCAACGGTGTCGTAGACAACTGGCTGCTTCATGTTCAGGATGCATTCCGCTAACTCAATGGCATCCATGCGCTCACTTCCCCACACGACGATCAAGTCGTTCTCGTTCAGCGCGTAGGAGTGACGGTTGCAACGAATGTGCCACTCAGCCAGGCTCGGCACATGTGTGACAGTACCGTCATAGCCCTGAATGATCGACTTGAGAAAGTCGTTGATGACTGTCGCGGGAATCCACGGCGCACCCATACGGACGATGACATCACCGCTGCCCAGTGGCGCGGGCTGAATCTTCATCAGTTCAGCGACGTTGGCGCTATAGGTTTCCGGCTCGATAGCTGCGATGTTTCTGGCATCTGCCAGCTTTTTCACCACATTGCCGCTCAGGTACTCCGATGCAGTAACCCAATCGCCGGTTGGCTCTTTGAAGATACGACCGGCCAGCTTTGCAGTAACGCCTTTGCTGGTGTCGCTGCTGATCTTTGCCATGAAGCGAATGTCCACCTTGCCGCGTTTGTCCAACGACATAATCAACGCTTCCTGTGCGCGTTCGACAGGCGCCATTTGCGCCCACCCCTGTGCTGCCAGGTTGCCGCGCACAGTGCTGCGCTGGAACAACGTGGCTTTGTCGCTGCCCTTGGCCAGTGGATCGTAGTTGGACTCCAGAGCGCGCAGGAACGGCAGGGCTGGATTGCCAGTGAAAAACTTCACATTCGCGGGGCTGTTGATGCAGCCGTAAGCGACGACAAAGCTGTCGTACTCGCGGTTGAGATTCAAGCGCAGTTCAGCCGCCTCGCCAATCTTCTCGTCGATGTCGGCGGTAAGCAGTTCCTTGGCTGTGTCATACACCCGTTGCAGTGCCGCTGTGCGGAACTTGTATTCCGCCGGCGCGCTGTCAGGGATGTAGAACATCGGGCGAATAATCTTGACTGGCACTACCTCTGTGTGGGGAGTGTCAACCATGATGTCTTGCGGCACGATGCTGATGAGAACGTCGGCAATGGTCTGTTCCAGGTCATGCCCATCGCCATGCACCGTGTATGCGTCGTCGCCATACATGCCATGCTGCAATACTGGCGTACCCAACACCCATTCAGGATGCTGGGCATAGGCTTGATTGAGCGTGATCAGCGAAAAGCCATCGCCATTGCGGTTGTCCATCTTGACCCGCGTGGTTGCTGTCCAGTCGGTCTGCCCAACACACGCCTGCTCGTTCTTCTTGCGCAGGACGATGATGTCAGTCACTACCTTGGTGCCGGCGTTCTTCATAAACGCATCGTCGGGCAACCGCACCATGCCAAGCAGGTCGGCACGCTCCGCGATCCACTCGCGAAGTCTCGGATCGGTCTTGTCCATTGTGTAACGTGATGTAATGAACATCACGATTCCACCAGGCCGCACCGTCTCGATGGCCTTGGCGAAGAAGTAGTCGTGGATGGCGGCTTTCAGGTAGGTCGATTTCATGGCGACATCCACCACCGGGTAGTCGCCAAACGGGATGTTGGACATTGCCACGTCGAAGTAAGCACCCGGCAACTGCGTGGCCTCAAAACCGCAGTTGTGCAACACGGCTTCGGGATGCAGCAGTTTCAGAATGTCGTAGGTGAGTTTGTCCAACTCAATCCCCACGAGTTTGCTGGTTGCTGCCAGGTCATGCGGCATGGCAGAGAAGAAGTGGCCGATACCGGCACTGGGTTCGAGTATTTTGGCCGGGCCAATTTTGCCGATCCCCAGATGTGCCAGTACTTTCCACATGGCGCGGATGACGCCAAGCTCGGTGTAATGCGCGTTCAGGCTGCTGGCACGCATCGAGCGGATTTCCACATCCGACAGGTGCAGTGCTGCAATCTCAGGACTGGCGTCATTCCAGCGAACGTTGCCACGGTAGCGGGTGTCCGGGAATGCGTAGTTGAGTACCGGCGTGCTGCCCCAACCGGTATAGTGAGACAACACTTGTTGCTCGTCCGGTGTGGCAGGCCGATCCACAATTGTGCGTGCCAACTGAATCGCCTGCACGTTGGCGTCGAATTTTGCTTTGTCGCCACCCAGCACGAGAGATTCGTCTGGGGGGAACAAAAATGTATTTGTCACTTGCGTCCTTGAAAAACAAAAATGCCACGCAGTGTGTTACCGCATGGCACTAAGCTGTGGTTGATGGCTGGTTAGGCTTCTGATGGTAGTTGAGTCACCATTATGTCAACTCCTGGTGGCTGTTCCTTCAGCATGTCCGATTACATGCTGTGCTTAACGCTTGATGCGCTCAAGTCGTTCTTTACTGGTTATGGAGAGGTAACTAACAAGTCATTAATGCGTCATTAAGGCAACAAAAAACCACCTGTGGGGATCAGGTGGTTATGTAAAAAAGTAGACAATAGCGGACGCGACGGGCGTCGAATCATCGCCAAGCCTAAAGCCTGGATACTATCTCATTCGGCTTGTTTTGGCATTTTCACAAGAATTTTAAGGTTGGAGGCGATACTCAGATCGACAACCGTCCATTTTGGCCACGCGCCCCAAGTCTTGGCTGCGCGCCAACAAACACTGCATTTCGCTTTGCCGCTCATCACGATCGCTTTGTTCATGGATCTCCCAATCCGCAACCTTTGCCTACGGCAGCTTGGATCAATCCGCCCTGCCGCGTCCAGGAGTCCATCTCTCCAGATAGCGCCAATCTTCCCTAATCTTTTTACCGAGTTTGTCTCAAAACACTTGACACATTCCGATGATTCACGCCATTTATTCCGGCTTTGAGCCTTCATTTAGCCCGGATGCTAACACCATCTGATGATGACCGCATCATAACCGAGTATGATCTATGGTTAGAGGATAACCAAGACGGCAAGGAATTGGTTGCGCATTGGACGAGGTGAATTAAACCAGAGTGAGCAAGTTTGATCACGGGAATTACAACTAACCACACAGAGGTACCAAAAAAGTATGCCATTCATTAACCCTATAGCCCAGCATGTCTGCCCGTATTGTTTTTCAAAGATCAAACTGGCTGACTGTGATATCGTGTCGTCAATTTCCGGTGCGGTGTTGGAGCCAGTTCCGACAAAGACCATCACAAAGCTGTTACGCCTGTTTACTAAGCTGTTACGTCTGATTTATGTGAGATCACTCACAGGCTCAAAATACACAAAAGAGCTGGCTGCGCGCAGATGCCCTAAATGCCAGGAGTTGCTCCCCAACAATATTGAGTACATGGAGAATTTCATCATTGGGATGGTTGGCGATACAGCTTCGGGGAAAAGCCATTATATAGCCGCACTGATCAATGCCCTTGAGCAGGGCGAAGCATTGAATGGGGTCAAATGTATCGGGTTCATTCCCAAAGGCGACACTCAGGTCAGATACGAAAATGAATATTATGGACCGCTATTTGTCGATAAGACTGTAATAACAGCGACAGCACTGAAGGGAGACGAATATAAATATCGTCCGCTGATTTTCGAAATGGTGTTTGCAGCAACAAATAACAGTGATCGTAAGAAATACGTAAACCTGGTCCTGTTTGATGCGGGTGGCGAGGACATGAAAGATCCCAAGGGTATGGCGATCCTTACACGTTACATTTTAAAGGCATCCGGTCTGATCTTTCTGGTTGACCCAATGAGCATACAAGGTGTTGTGCGTGAACCGTCTGCTTTGCCTCAGCCAAATGTAGTACGCGCTTCCTCAAGTTTCAGCCTGCTCTATCAAGTCATCGATATGTGCAGAATGGAGAAGGGCATCAAGCCTGGGGACAAGATTAAGACGCCTATTGTCATCGCCGTTTCCAAGTCTGACTTGCTCAACAATGTGACTGGCAGTATTGGTATGCAACCTTCGTTTACATCAGAACCATCCTATCGAGACGGGTTTCACTTGCAGGACTACGACACGACGAATGATGAGGTTCAAGAAGTGCTCCGCCGCTTTAACGAATCCGCTATTCTTAAAACCAGTGAGGCATTTGAAAACGTGAGTTTTAGCGCGTTCTCGGCCACCGGTATGTCGCCAGACCAATTCAATCGATTCAGCTCGGTCAAACCCTGCCGATGTGTTGACCCGCTACTGTGGTTATTGTGGAAACTCAATATTATCGAGGCCAAAGCAAGCGAATAAAAGGATAAGGGCATGCTAGACCAGCTATGGTTCACTTCCTGTCTTAAAGGGTTGCGCCATGTCGCCGGCTTTCAAGCCCGGGCGGCTTCAGCAGGATTGCGAGACGTGCAGTCTCACCGCTATGCCTCTATCGAGAAGTATTTGCGCTACAGTCTGCCAAAGAGCGCAAATCCAGCGATTACTCAACCAGCAGATGCGCCACTCGGATTGGCTTTGATAAATACCGGCAACGAGCGCATCCTGCTGAACAGAGCTTTCATAGGGCGGAATTTCGACGGGAGACCGGGCAACATCTTTCTACATCTGGTTGCCGGGTTACCAGCGGAATTCACCGCGCGCGAAGCTATTGCATTGTGGCAGTCACAGTGGTGGATATATGACGACAGGACGCTGGCACAGGACCAGTTTGACCTGCCACAGGTCGCAGGAGCAGAGCTCTTACACGGAAATGGCACAATCGACCGCACTGCGTTAGCATCCCCGGAAATGCAACGGATACTGCCGTTAGTGATTCAAGCTATATTAGTAAAAGAGCCTGGGCAACATATATATATCGCTGCGCCGCCAGATAAGGTAGCTGTTTTGGTCTGGGGGGTTGCGCAGTGTCTACCAGATAATTTATTGCGCGGACTAACTTTTAGCACCTATGAATATGACGCAAGTGCAGGTGTGACCGATATTATTGGATCGTGTGGGTGGCCTATCCAGAGACCAGTGGGTGGGTTTGACTTGCCAGCCCAATCATATACAGGAAAGGGTCTTGGGTTCAATTACTACACCGGACGAGTATCGGAGATGCAAGGCAAGGGATATGGCCAGTTGGCGGAGTTCCTTTCAAAATGGGTGCGAACAGGTGATTCGCGGCTGGCGCAATTGCTGCGCATGGCGAATGCACCAGGAGCGCAAACGAATACGGCTGCGAACTATGAGGTGGTGTTTGCTTTCCTCGCGGCTACTGATCCCGAAATCGGGATGAGGGTAAACTTCGCCATAACCCCTCAAGCTGCGGCCGCCATCCTCAACCAGCCAGACTGGGCGGCTGTTTTGCTTGGTCGCGAGGACGTACAACGCCAGGTCATCACACTTGTGCAAGATAACCAGTGGTGGAAAACTATAGGAAAGTCATCCCTGACCCGCCTGAGCAGCTTGAGCGCCGGTGCTGGAGCAACCAACGCGGAACTCCGGGCACATCTGGCGTCTCTCATACAACGGGCGCTTGCCGATGTAATCGAGTTCATACGACGGGAAGACATTACGACCGCGAATGAATTACTAACTGAGTTAGTCCTTGCGTTCGCACCGCCCGAGCCGACACCGTGGCTCGACATACTGCGGCAACTCTCAACAGGCGAAGTAAAACCCAGGCAGTGGGATACGCGATACTGGTTACTAGAGCAGTGTGCTAAGCACTTGCCGACTGAGAAAAATAGAATAATAGAAGAGTTGATCAAGCCATGGTTGCAACTGACTTGGAGTGAACTAAGCAATCTACTCAGCAATCCACAAGTGGAAACCAGGTTTCGCCAAGAGTGGCGGCTAAGCGCAATCTGGTACACGATTCTCTCATCCAAAACATACAACCTGCCTCCTGGGACTCTTCCGGGCTGTTATGAAAAGGCTTCGCAGGACTTTACAGAGGTGCTGTGTCGAATGGTTGGCACTGTTACCAACCGTGAAGCAGCACTTCGGTTTTCTCTGGCGTTGATGGGTGATATGACATCAAAACCATCTGCCGTCAACACGATGAAACTTGACCTACTGAGTGCATTTTTGAAGCCAGACAGCAGTCGAGAGCAACCAGACCAGTATCAGAAAACCTTTGTTGCCAATTTGATTGATGGCGCTCAACTACAATCCTCTGAAGTGGTTGAGTTGTTCAACAACAATGGTTTCTCATTGTGGGATCAGATACAGCGGCCAATGCTGAACCGACTTGCGAAAACATATCTGAGCAGCATCTGTGTTGAAGACCTGGACCTGGCAAAGCCAACAAGACATGAAAAGTTTACGACCGCATTAAACCATTTCGTAGAGAAAATGGAGCCCGAATATCCGCTCAAGAGTGTGGTTGCCAATTGGTTGATTATCGACGAGTGCATGTCAATTGCAGAACCAGTGCTCAACACGAGCATTGATGGGCTTAATCGGTTGCGTAAAGTCGCCTATGCAGCAAGCGGTCTCTTGATGAAGGATCAATGTGATGATGCCCAGTTGATGTTAATCCAGACGATTGGGTGCATGGTCAACACGCTTGAGCAACTTGGCAGTGTCCTTACGAGTTTGTCAGAACCGATGCAAATCAGCCTGCCAGATCTCTATGTAAGGATATTAGATGAGACTTGGTCGCTATACAAGAATGGTAACCTTGATGTCTCGGATAGGAAAAACCCTCTTTCCAAGTTCTACCCCTATATCCAGTTTGCATATGGCCCACCCTGGAAAGCATCTTTAATGCAACATCTGAAGCCTTGCCAGGAGCGCTTGACCAGGAGTATGTTTTTGTTTGAAGTGCAGCGCGATAGGGATTTACGCCCATTCCTCGATAAAGTCGACAACGTAAATAGTCGAGAGTGGCAGACTGCAATGCAAAACAGCAATCCCACATTGGGCGGTTCAGTCAGTAGAGCTATCAATAGCGTGACAGGAAGGTTTTCGTCAAGGCAAGAAGAACCCGGAAAAGTTCAGTCTAACGACAAACCCGCAAAGAATAGTAACCAAAATCAACAAGCCTCAATGGGTAATGATTCACAAGGTAAAGAGAGTCTTGTTGAACCCGTGAGAATGCCTCATATAGACCAAGGAGATTATGACACCTATTTTATCCTTGATGTGGATCGCGCAAAAGGAAGGACAATCAAGGATGTAGCAAAGGCGAGACTTGGAAATGCGAAAAAGTGGAAACTGATACTCGATGAACAATTTCGTCCTTTTCGAGATGGGGATGAGTTGTTAGAAATGCATACGCATTTAAAAATCCCAAAATAATACTGAAGCTTTCAGACGCCATACATCCAGACAAATGAAGCCATGAGCGCTTCTGTAAACCAGGCGCTTTCACCTGCAGTGGACGTATACATACATCAAAATGTCTGCTCCTCCTGATGGATTGCCCGTCAGGTCATGGAAATTCTTCATGATGGCTTGACCGAATATGGCGTCTGACCCCTCCAGTAGCGCGTGGTTTATGTCTCCCGCTATTCGGTTCCCAACGGTTTGCTCTCCAAATCCGAAGGTTTCCACTAGTCCTGCGCGTTCGGCCCCTCTTGCAACCATCGCTGTTTTGATCTGGTCTATCAAAGCATCACGAGCTTGTCCATAAGTTGCTGTACTACTATTTGCGAAGTTGACGGCGCTGTTAAGCGTAATAGTGATGGGTTCTTTGGACAAGCCACATGGCGGTGTAGGTGTAGGTGTTGGCGTCAATGTTGGTGTCCGTGTCGGTGTAACAGGCGTAGCTGTCGCCTCAGCTCTTTTTGTCGATGCAACTTGAGTCACATTGAGAGGGACGCCCGTCCCCGCACCCGGGGTCACCACAGTGACACGAGGCGTACGCGGCACTAATACTGTGTAAGTAGCGGTTGGCCTAAGGGTAGGCGTAGCTATCACGGCAGCGCTGCCAGGTGTTGAGATCAGGAATACGACCATCAAACCCAACAAAAGGTCAGCGAACAACCAACCGCTGAGGAGCACTGTGTCACGTAGATGAGTCTCTTGTTGGCGCATGCATTACCTCTGCTCGAAATTAAAGCTTTCCATCCCGGCGTTGTACCGCGATCGCCTTGGCAGTAGTGATGACATTCTGTATGTCAGGGATCAGTCGAAGCATCACATCCTCCAGGCTCTTGCTGACCTGCTCCAGACTTGTGCTGGCCGCTGCCATGTTAGCGGCGGAACTGACCTGGTTGTTGGACATGTCGCCCATCTGCTGTTTAAGAAGCTCAGGCATGGATCGCAATGCATTCGTCACCTGACCAAGATCGGTCGAGACCTGGCTCATCTTGGTCGAGAAATCAGTGGCGCTGTTCAAGATGCCCCTGAGATTATCAGTGGTCTGCCCCAGATTGCTGGTTATCTTTGCTTGTTCCAGATGGTCGGTTGCGAATGCGTCGAGCATCTCCTTTTGAGTTGAGTTCAATTGTCCAATCGCCTGGTTCAACCCTGCACTCGCTGTTACCGTTGAGGTTATAGCCGTCTTTAAATCGCCGGTTGTTGCCTTCAGGTTGGCGATCATCTGAGTATAGGATGTGAGTAACTGGGTGTTTATGTTCTTGAGGACTTCGGTTTGATCTTGCGAGGCCTTTTGCTGCTCTGTGGTTAATTTCAGCATACTGGCGCTCGTGCCCGTTAGCGCGTTAAGCAGCTTGGTCTGTGACGCATCCAGCCCTTGCATGCTCGCTTTGAAACCATCCATTGCACTGGTGATGGTTGTGACTGCCTGGGTCAACATGGTGGAGGTTGTGCTGAGCGCCTGGGTGCTGACATCAAGTTTTGATGTGAAATTGCTCAGTTGTGTTGAAGACTCCTGGTTGGAAGCAGCGACATTTGTAAGTCCCTCAAGAACCTTTGTTATACTAGCGTTTACGGCCTTTGATAGTCCATCGATGCTTTTTAGCTCGGATTGGATCGTTGTTAGAAGATTGCCTGCCGTGCCCTGCATGCTGGTCAAAATCTCGTCCGAGGATTTGCGCATGTCGCTTAATATCTCACTAGTGCTTTGCCGAAGTCGCTCTGCATATGAAGAAGTATCGCCTTTGATGCGTCCAGCGATATAAAGCGATGCATCCACTAAGGTGCCAGATAATTCGTTGCGCAATCTAGCAGCCCCATCTCGTCTGATCGCCTTAGCCTTATGGTCGCTGAGGATGGCCGATATCGTAAGCGCTGCAACGATAATTAATATACCTACGTCATAAACGGCCACCGTACCTAACGACATCCCCGATCGGCCTTGAAAACCCTGCGACCACAAATAGAAAAATGAATCTGTTTTGGATTCGGGCGAAGACGCTAGCATGCTATCGTAATTAGAGACTGCTGTATAGATACCTATCCATGTCAGGATTAGCGGCAATAGGACGAGTGCATTGCGCGCTAGCTCGAGTACGAATGCGATGCGCCGCCAGTTCTTTATTTGAGTCGCATCACTACGCGAGCCCTCATATCCGTTATATATGGCATCAAGGTCGAGCGCTCGGCAAATATCGATAGACGCCCATTTGTCCAACGCCCCTGTACCAATATCAATATCGTCACGCAGCTTCCCCAGAAGTCTGGCTGCATCCGGGTTCGTTTTCTGGACATCATTAGCATGGCGAGACAGTCTGTTACGCAGTGTTTCCTTTTCCTGCTTTGGATCATCGGAAGGTGATCCATGGGGCATTTCAGGTGATGATGGAGTTGTGTTCATGCTACTACTCGGTCGGCTTCAGGTTGAATGGTTGCACCGGGCTTGGCGCCGGCGTGTATTACTTGTTGTTGGACGTAGGCATCTTGCATTCGCTTGCGCGCCAGTTCCAATCGCGCGCGATCGTCCGGCGCGATTGCTGGATAGTCATTCAGGCTATTGTCATAATCATCTACTATGCGTTGCTCTACTCCGGAGTCGATTGCGGCCTTGAACTGCTTGTAGAGCTCGGTGCGATGGATAGCGGTCTGCAGGCGGTGCTGCTCGTTGATGTTGAGATTTGAAATACCATAAAGGTTAGGGGTATAGAGGCTCATGATCGCCTCGTCGTCGCTATTCTCATTCAGCGCCTGGCGCAGTTGTTCCAACCGCTGTTTCCGGTGCCGCGCTTCCTGATAACGGGATCGCTGCGCAGGGCTCAAGAAGTCGCGTCGCCTGTTATTGCGGCCAAGAATAGGTTGGTACGCCGCAACAATCTTATCATCGTCACCGCTGCGAAGTGCCTCAGTGAAGGCAGTCAGCGCCTGAATGCGACGACGCGCAAAGTCCAGATGCTGCAAATCATCAGCCGTGATGCCCTTGTGGTTCTTCAACAGGTCGGTGAAACGCTCAACGATCAGCAGCTCATTGTCAATCCTCAAGGCGTTACGCAACTCCTGGTAGGAGATGGCTAACGCGATGCGCTTTTGTTCCTCCTGAGTGAGTAGCTGATTGCGCCGGACGACCAGGTTTAACTTTCTGGCGTCTACGGCTGCAATAGCCGCATCGTTCTCTGACTGCAACGCTTCCCGCACACTGTTCTTCGCCTCAATGAAGGTCTTCGATCTGCTCAGCTCATTCTTTTCTGCCGACGACAGGCGTTTGCAGTTATCCAGGATCGGGTTATAGGCCTTGACTATTTCGTCCTCATCGCGAGTCTTCAGCGCACTCCAGAAGCATGCCAGCGCTGCATTCGTCTGCACGGCCAGATTCAGCCGCTCCCGTTCTTGTGCAGATACGCTGGCGTAACCATCCAGAACACTGTCGTATGACGCAGCAATGAAATCGTCGTCGCCAGTTTTCAGCATTTCTCTGAAGGAAAACAGCGCATCGAGGCGACGATTCGCAAGTTGAACACGCTCACTTTCCTGCTCGGTAATGATTGTGGAACCATCAAGTATAGGATTGTATGCCGATGCGATTCTTTCGTCATTATTGGACTCAAGGGCAATGCGCAGCTTATCGCGCGCAACAACCCGTGCCACTGCAAGTTCAGCGCGCTGTTTCTCATCTTCTGTCAGTTTCTTGTAGTCATGCAGAATTGCGACGTATGCGTCTGCTATCTTCACTTCATCGTTACTCGTCAGTGCCTCGCGCAATAGTCGCAAAGCCTCGAGACGGGTATTCGCAAGGTCAATCCGATCAACGTCGTGCTGAGAGAGCATCCGGTACCGGTGCAATAGCGGGACATATGCCTTCGCAATAGCGTCATCGTCATGGCCGTCTAAAGCAGTTCGCAGAAGACGCCAGGCTGCGATCCGCTGTTGTGCCAGATCAACACGGGCTCTGTCCTGAGGTAAGACGCTTGTATAAGTTTCGAGGAAAGGGTAACGTAACCGTATCGGGTCAATGAGATCGTCGTCATCAGTAGCAATCGCTTGATGCAACTCATTGTGCGCATTATTGCGATAGCGAGCAGTCTCTACCCGTGTTTCCTCGTCTTTTCTGAGCTTACCACTGCCGGTAAGGATGGAATCGTAGGAGTTGATAATCGTCAAATCATTATCACTGAGCAGCGCCAGACACAGCTTGCGCAAAGCCAGCAGCCGCTTCTTGCTGTCCTCAAGCCAATTAAGCGCATCGACCGAAATACCTGAATCGACTACTTGCCCCCATCCCAGGTCAGCGACAACTTTCTCAATCTGTTCATCATCGTTTGTCAGGATGGCTTCCCAGATGATGCGCTGTTGCTCATTTTGGTACCGGTTGTTCTTTGGCGTCTGGGGTGGGTTTATCGGTGGATTCGTTTTATCTGACGGCGCGAACGGGTTTGGATCGACCGTATGCTGAGAAAGTCCAAGCACTTTACGCAATCGAATCTCAAGACGACTCGATTGGCGTATCACAAAATGCCAGGAAGGCGTTTTGTTCACCCTTTGCCAGACACGTGTGTTTATCACGAAATGATGCATCGGATGCGCAACCTTCCCAATCCAGTGGAGCGCGCGGCCACCACGGGTCAGGATTGGACGCAATCGCGGGAATTTATCACTCAACAACGACGGCACAGTATCCAGCTTTGTGATGTGCTTCGGTTCAGTATTCTCCATGGCGGTGACTGCTTAGAACGATAGTATATCCATGATACAAAAATCTGCACATGGGGATACGTTGCCTATTCATCTCGCGTTCCTTACACGGTTCACCTGTTTGCCCACCTGCAATGTACAGACTACAATTGAATCATAACAGCAGTCCCGGAGTTTTTCATGACTTCACAAGCACGACACTTAAAAAATGGGCGCTTTGTATTCTACGACGACAAAACACTTGGCCATGGGGGTATGGGTGTTGTCTACCGAGGCGTGGATAACCAGGAAAAACGCGCCTGTGCGATTAAAACACTCCTCATTGACGCTGACGGAACCAGGCTAAACGCGCTTGCCCGCCAGAATGACGCTGATCGATTAAAATTGAAAGCCGACGGCCTGCACCGAGAGGCAACGGCTTTAAGTGATCTCACGGCGTTTAACCCACAATCTCTGCCGAAATTCATCGATTATTTCGAGGAGGACGGCATTCCTTATCTCGTGATGGAGTTAATCGAGGGTATGACGCTGTTGGACTGGCTTGAGTCCAAGCCGGATAACAGGTTTACCGAAACTGAAGTGCTCGGATGGTTAGGGCCGCTGTTGGATGTGCTCAAATCAATCCACGAGAAAGCAGTGATTCATCGTGATATCAAGCCCGAGAACCTGATCCTCACTTACGAGGGAGACAGGCTATGCTTGATGGATTTGGGCAGCGCGGTATTCAGGGAGAGTCCGTGGGCATTACCCGCCGAAACACCCCACTATCGTTCACCAGAACAGGTGAATAAACTCAAGAATATCGATCATCTTAGTGATATTTATTCACTGGGCGCGACATTGTACACGCTGCTCACTGGACATCAACCCACCGAGACGGCAGAGCGTATGAACCAAGTGGAGTTGCCATCGCCACGTTCATTGCAGCCATCGATTTCGCCAGAAATGGAAAGCGTGATACTCAAAGCGGTGGAACTCGACCCGAAAGATCGCTACCAGAGTATCCGTGAGATGCGCAGGGATCTGGAGCGTCACACTGCGCTTGTAAGAATGACCGGTATGCGCGACTTCGAGACCCATTTCCGGAGCGCCAAAAAAGCCTATATCGGCAAAGAAGTTCCTGCCGTAAAGCAGCATCTGGATGATTTGTACCAGGCTATGACTGGAGAAACGCCGGTTCTTGAACAACCAGCGACGGGTAAGCGCTCTGCGCTGATCGGCGGAGTTATCATTGCCTTTCTCGTGGTCGGCGCTATCATAGGTCGCGTAGCGTCCCCAGTTGTCACAAAAGATGTCGTGATTCGAGAGACAGTTCCGGTTGTGCAAACAGTAGTGGTTAAAGAGACTGTTACTGTATTCAATCCTACGCCGGCGCCGGCACAACCTGCTCCTTCCACAAAAGATGCGGCGTTGCTTTTGTCGCTTGCTCCTGATGTGGTTATTGAGTTGGTGCGTGTTCCAGCGGGCTCATTCAGCATGGGGAGTGCGATTACGGATACGCAGGCTGCTGCCAGCGAATACATTACTCAATCGCAGGCCAACCTCGACACTTTTCTGATTAGCAAGTACGAGGTGACAAGTGCGCAATATGATATCTTTGCGAAATCCAGTGACCCGGATTGGGATTTTTCCACGAGTAAAAACAACCACCCGGCGACGAATATGACATGGGATGATGCGGCGGGATTTTGTGAGTGGCTTAGCAGGATAACGGGTCGCAAAGTGATATTGCCGTCCGAAGCGCAATGGGAAAAAGCGGCTCGCGGAAACGACGGACGGCGCTATCCGTGGGGCAATCAGCTCCCGGACGGGGCGCGCGCTAACTATGGCAAGCTGGTCGACGATACAACAGCCGTTGATCGCTACAGCCCTCGCGGCGATAGCAGTTACGGTGTCGCGGATATGGCTGGAAATGCAGGGGAATGGACAAGCAGTCTGTTTAGACCCTATCCCTACAATGCCAATGATGGGCGCGAAGCACAAGACAGCCGCGACAAGCGCGTCGTGCGGGGTGGCGCCTTCGCAGACGGTCCTGAACAGATACGTAGTGCTGCGCGCCTGGCTCTCCCTCCCGAGAACCGCGACCCCGGAATTGGTTTTCGAATCGCGGTCATGCCGTAAATTCATATCTGAACGAAAATAGAGACATGGTAGCAACCCGAAGTAACCCGTTAAGTGTGGCGCGGATCGCGCGATCCGATTCAAGCAATCGTTTGAATGAGGCGAAGCCTGCACTGCCTGCGGTGTCTGAGGAACATGATTTCAAACGGCACGCGCATCTCGGCACGATCTTCACGGTTACGCGCAACCCTGCGCACAGCGACTTGATTTCGAAACGCTATTACAACGCCATGGGCATGCAGCCAGACAAGGCATTATTGGATGCTTTGCAAAATTCAACCTCATCCTCTGTTCATCCTCAAGGAGGAACCAACGAAGAACCAGAAGGTGAACGCCCATCGATGGTTGCAGCATGTGCGGTGATACAGGGAAGGGAGCTATATACAGCGCGGATCGGAAGTGGTCGGGTGTACCTGTATCGCGAAGGTCATCCGCTTGTAATGCTCAATGCAGAACCCGACCAGGAAGTTGCCGTAGAAGACGCTGATGACACTGATTGGAATGAAACGAGTGCATTAGTGCACCAGAGCGAGGGCTTGCAGACGGCAGAGTTCTTATCGCCATTTAATATCAATCACTGGAATGAACGACTGGCCAATGGCGACCAGGTGTTGATCTGCACTGATCAACTGTATCAGTATGTAAACGTGCTTTTCATCGAGAAGGCGTTAGCCTGCAAAAACCCAAAGGACGCATGCGATTCCCTGGCGGGTGTGTTAATCAACAGCGTTGATACGAGCGACATGACGGCTCTGGTGCTGCAGGTGCATCTCAATCCAATCGATGAATTGCGCGAGGAGCCTACACTGCCAGCGGAGACAGTGCAGCCGCTTGCAGCAATGGAAATAGATGCAACCCCTCTTAACACTGACGAACAGCACCGCGTGCAGGTTGATGCGCAACCGGGTGATAACGAACAGGATGTCGAACATAGAGAGCCGGCGGTTGTAAGTACCGAAGGTGTCGCAGAGATGAATGCAGAGGCGACATTATTTGGATCGCAGGCGACGAAAGAGTGTCCCCCCCAAGCTGATTCTGGCGAACGGCCCGAGTTACAGGTCAACACAACAGAGCTTGGC
>Ga0118677_10005517_pt1 | contig 22075 bp, 16 predicted proteins | sample AliMusrvi5mmetaG_FD_86154 | JGI IMG/M metagenome (GOLD analysis project Ga0118677, IMG submission 86154)
TTGAAAGCCTTGTCAAACCTGCGTTTTACCTGCTTCTCTTCCATTGGACACCTCCGTTCCGGAGATGGCGTCTATTCTAACACCACCTCATCCCAGTGTCCACTTTATCGGGGGAATTCTAAGGTCATATTTGGAATCATTCACTAAGACATAACCACAAGTATTGCCAACATACATCTTTGAATCAATTATAGCGAAGTTCAATCTTCTGTCTTTCTGCATGTTTACAACTTGCTGATAAACCAACCTTTTTTGATTAGCATCATCCATTTTTTTTGCATTTGTTATACTTACAGCCTTTTCTTCGTCAATAAAAGAGTCTTTATTTGAGTTGTTCAGTATGTTATACCTTTGCACCACATCCCCTCGAATAAGTCGAAATATATTCTTGCCCCTAGCTTCTGACCTTATAGCCTCTTTGAATTTTGTCAGATGGATTTCCCCTTCACGAAATACTACTGAGCCTTCAATATCCTTGAACTTCTTTAGTTCACAAAGCGTCTCAATTATCCTAATCTCTTCTTCTGATTTAAATAGAGGTATTTTATAGTTCAACCTCACTATTAAGCGTTTATCTATGCTTAGCACCTTCCTCTTCCCAATATCTTCATCTAAAATGTTTGTTCTCATAAAGATGCCCGAAGCATTATTAGAAAACACATAAACACAAACACCTTGTATCACATTTTCAAACACTTTAGCCTTTTCTGGAAATTCATTAATCTTCACGCATTTAAATGCTTCAAGGAGCAACTTGCGCAATTCAAGAGCTGATTTATCATTTAGAATGCTCGTCGGCATAATAAAACTGAACATACCCTTCTTGCTAACAAGATTAATCCCCTTCTCGGTAAAAACCTTGTAAAGATTAGTCTCGCCTTCGATTGTTTTATATTGTTCTTTAAAATACTTGTTAATTTGTAACAAATTTGAAATATCTTTCTTTTTTTCCTTACCTAGTGTTACTTCATAAGGCGGATTTCCTATCACCACATCAAAACCGCCTTCATCAACCATAACTTGCTTAAACTCCGTTTTCCAATCAAAAGGTTTTACTTTGTAGTAGTCCTTCCCAAAATACTTGAACAATTCCTGGCTGTCGCCGGAGATTAGCGAATTCCCGCACTTGATATTCCGGTCAAGCATCGGCAGGACACCGCGCCCGCCGACAAGGCCGTGCTCGCCTTCAAGCATCTTGAGCATCAGCGAAAGCTTTGTCACTTCTACCGCCTGGTCATCAATATCCACGCCGTAGATGTGGCGTTTCAGTATCTCGGCTTTTTCAGTAATGTTAAGCTCGCTCGCTGTTGCTCCTATTCTTGTTTCAAGTTCTCCCTGGCCGGCCATAATTTTATCGCCTTTCGCTTCCTTCGCCTTCAGGTTCTTATAATAATTCAACATCTCCTCGTACGCGCGGATAAGGAAACTGCCGGAGCCGCAGGCGGGATCCAAAATGCTGAGATTCTTTATTTTCGCGGGTGAGCCTTCTTCCAGAATCTTTCCGACCGTGTTTTTCACGATATAATCAACGATGTATTTTGGAGTATAGTAAACGCCGCCCGCTTTTCTGACCTCGGGTTTCAGTTCATACTTTACCTGCTGTTCCGTGAGCCTTATGGTATAGCCAAGATATTGCTCGTAGATATTGCCAAGGACTTCAAGCGGGATGACATCAAAAAGATAGGGGTCATAAGTGCCGAGGATTATCTCCCTCAGCGCTTTTATGTGGACAAGGACTTTTCCGTCCCAATCCCTGCGCCCGAAAAGGTCGCTGTTGAAAACCACATTATATTGCTTGAACTCGTCGTCAAGCAGGGCCATCGCCCTTGTCCCGATGCTGTCGGTTCTGTCTTCAAAAAGGGTTCTCATTGAGGGGCGGTTTGAGAGGTTTCGGTCTTCGCAGAAACGCATAAAGATAACGCGGTCAAGAATTTTCTGGGTTATTTCTTTCAGGTAATGGCCGTCTTTTTCCAGGTCACCGGAATTGAAAAGGCCGTGATTATTTTTGTAAATATCCTTGGCGAGAATTTCTCTCCATCCTTCCAAATCGTCAAGGATGGCTCTGTCTATAGTCTGGCGGTCTTTTGCTTTGACCTTTATCAACTCATCCAGCTTATGATTTACCGCGGATTCCTTTGAGAGCAGCCAGAGCTCGTCAAAACTTGAGACATACTCTTTCCAATCAAGGTCTATCTTTAAGCCTTTATTGAGATTCTTGAAGTTCGGTTTGACGGTGGTATCAAAGACTTTTATTCCTTCAAAGTCAGTCAGCATGACAAAAGGCACGTCGCGCTTGTTGTAACCGTACTTGACCGCCTGCTCCACATGCTTTTCCAGATCCGCTTTTACCGGTTTCGCCTCAACAAGCATGCAAAACTTTCCGTCAACCTTCAGGCCATAATCCACGCGGTCCCTTGAGACCTTCTCTTCCGGGCTGACTTCATAATTGTCATTTACATCCCATCCGAGGACATCTTTGAGGAGCGGCTGGATAAAGGCAATTTTCGTGGCTTCTTCATTGTAGGAGTCGGTTTTACCGGATTCAAATTCCCTTTTGAACTTCTCTAAGAGTATTTTCAGGTTTTCTTTGGCTTGTTCTTTGGAAAGCGCTACAACCATTTATTAACCCCCATTACAAATTCAGATGTTGATAGTTTAGCCACAAAGCAGGGGTTTTTCAAGGGAAAACAGGTAAAGGCGCCGCAGGCACCGTCCTGAGCGGCGAAGCCGCGAAGGCGCAGTCCTGAGCCGGAGGCGAAGGACCTATACCGGCTCCGCCGGATTACTGATTGCTAAAACAAAGGGGACAGACCCTATTATTTATCAGGTTTTCATTTTTTCCCTGTGCTCTGCGGAGATTCCGGAGTTATCGCAAATTGCGATAAGTCCTGCGACAAAACACGCTCCCGGAACAAAGCAGACAAACTCTGCTTATTAATTACAATGTCATTTAGCTTCTAATCAGCAATAAGTAATCATCAATCAGTAATCGTTCCACCCGCGGCTGCCCCCCTTATCTCTTCACGGCATTATTGACTTTATGCATGGCTTTATGTATACTTTATGCAAGATATGTGGAGACCAAAATACAACATAAATAACAGAACCTTGCGGCTCCTGGAGGAGATCGCGGGACTCAAGGAAAAGATTCAGTCCGCGAGCGTTAAACTCCCGTGGATTCCCGCGCTTGTCAGGGACGCAGCGGTTAACCTTGTGCATGGATCTACGGCAATAGAAGGCTGCACACTTTCAATTGAAGCGGTTGAATCACTCTTTGACGGGAAAGAAGTAGTTGGTTACCCTGAAAAGCATATTGTAATGGCAAAAAACTATTTAGGGGCAATAAAGTGGATAATTAAAAGAGAGAAGGCCAAAGTAATAGACAAGAAAGATATTTTGCGTCTTCACGAAATAATTGCGAGCGGAGCCCTTGAAGGCGGGAAAGCAGGTGAATACCGGGAGGTGGATGTCAAAGCCGGGCTTCATCTTGCCCCAAAGTGGAAAAAGATACCCGTGATGATGGAAGAATTTGTAGACTGGATAAACACAGATGCAAATGAACTGCCGGCTGTTATATCTTCCGCGCTGATACACCTTCAATTTGTCACCATCCATCCTTTCCGGGATGGTAATGGAAGAAGCGCCAGAGCCCTTGCTACCTGGGATTTATACAGAAAAGGCTTTGACTCGCTGCATATCTTTTCTTTAGACGAAGTGTTAAATGAAAACCGGCGTTTTTACATCAGTAATCTTCAATATATTCAGGTTGAAGGCCGTCCGATTGATATTTGGCTGGAATATATGTGCGAGAATATTCTTGAGACTCTGGAAAGAACTTATAAACGCATCCTTGCGGTTGGCGTAAATGAAAAATTGAATGTTTCCCTGACTCCCAGACAGGAAAAGTTGCTCAGGTTATTACAGGAAAAGAAGCTCGCAGGTATAAGAGAAATAGCTGAGGCGCTGGGCACGACACTGCCCGGCGCGCATTATGTAATGAAACCCCTGATTGGTGCCGGCGCAATAGAAGCGGTTGGAAGTCATAAGAATGTTAAGTACAGGACAAACAAATCAGCGGTGAATTAATTTGCGCCGCGAAGGCGTGCCCTGAACCCGACCTAAATGGCTACATATATGGGGAGTGGTTCAGGGACCTATACCGGCTCCGCCGGATTGCTAATTACTGATTAGGAACTCACGGATTGCGATGGCATCTGTTCTCTTTATCAAGATTAAAGGTGTCTGTTCCCTTTATGCAAAAAATCCTTCTGCTTCAGCATAAACTGTGTTATCTATTTTTATTTGAGCTTTTGCAACCTTAATATGCCTTATCGTTTTCAAAGAATAGGCCGAAACATTGAATTCCTTTTCCGTGGGTATTTGTTTTTTATAGCGTATGGATATTTTAACTGTTTTCAATTCAAGACCATCTCTCAAATGAAATAGATTTACCATGCTAGAGTCAAGGATTGCAGCAACAATGCCTCCATGTAAGATATCCTCGTATCCCTGGTAGTCTTTTGGTATCTTAAACGTTCCGAATATTATATTGTTGCTTAATTCAAATTTTAGCTTCAAACCTTTTTCGTGTTTTCTCCCGCAGACAAAACATTTATCATGAAAACCTCCCCTCATTGTCAAGCTCCATCATGGGACAGAACAATTGCCCTATCTAAATATATTTTTGGCTGATCTTTTATTTTAAATCCGTTTTTTTTTGCAATCATTATCATCTCTTCAAATTCCGCTTTGTCCACACGGCCCTTGGGTTCTGATACATAGAATATTCCTTTTGGTTTTAGGATATTCTTTACAGCCATAAAGAAAAGAGCCTTATCAGGAACTTCATGAACCACATGTATGGCGAGGAAAACATCCACTCCTTCAGTCACGCCTATCTTGTTGTCTTCGCACTTGCGAAGTATAATCCTTTTCTCTAATTCCGAGCCTTTTATTTTATCAGCCAATAAATCCAGCATGCCCTGCTGCAAGTCCACGGCAATCACCCTGCCTTCTTCTCCGGCAAGTTTTGCGGCTTCTATAGTAAAAAATCCGGGGCCGCAGCCAAAATCAAGCACATTCATGCCGCTTCTAACATACGGCCTTAATATCTTGTTTGGATTTTGTAAAATCCTTCTGACCCATCGAGTAAGGCGTCTTGCTTTCTTAATTGAAAACACTTCATGCTTATTTATTGCCATTTTTAACCTCGATTTTTGCCTTTTTCATCTGATTAATTAATGACATCCATGCCCTGCGCATGAGTTTTGCGTGGTCATTTCCACCAGGCCGCCTTTGATCATTTCCTCTGCCACAGCTTTTACAGTCTTTGCTGTGCTCTTATATGCCTTTATGCCGCCGGCATTTAGTTTTGAGACAGCTCCAGCGCCCATTCCGCCGGTAACTACTGCATCTATATTCTTTCCGCCGATAACACCCAGAGGCTGGCAGGCGCCGTGGGAATGGTGTTGATTAGTATTTTCAAGAACCTCAACCAACTTTGTTTCAGTATCATAAATTACGAAGAAAGGTGCGCTCCCAAAATGTCCATATACAAGACTGTTCTCTCCCTCATTCTTTTCCACAGGTATGCAAATTCTCATATTTTCTCCTTTTGCAGCATTTTTTAGTTTTATGCCCATGTCCGGGAAAAGCATATACTCCACCGCCAATTTTCAACGCTTTCCCGTTCACAATGGCATCCGCCAACTTTTTTCTGGCCTTTTCAATAATAATTCCGAAAGTCTGACGAGAAACATTCATTTTTTCCGCTGCATCCTGATGATATTCTCCATTGAGATCAGCCAGCTTTATCGCTTCAAGTTCATCCAGAGTTAATTCCACTTCAACCAATGTTGCACACGGTATACCTCGCGGCTTAAAATAAATAACTTCCGGCTCTCCGGTTATCAACCTGCGCTTACATGGCCTTACCATCTTCACCCCTCGTTATTAGCATATGCCAATAATAACACCTGGCTGACCTGTTGTCAATGTTTGTTTTTAAATAGCAGGGAAAGAACCTGAAATATCAGGGACAGAGCCTGGTAGCTTAAAGGGACAGCGACTATATCATATCTGATATGAACTCAGCAGGCTATTTAACGAAACAAAAGCCGCTGTCCCCTTTTGCTCCCTTCTGTCCTCCGGCTCCCCTGCCGGCTCAAATTATTTCAATAAATCAGTTAAATCACATGAGAGCAATGCGGATTTATTAAGTATAATCTCTTCTTTCCGGTTAAAATTATCCGCTGTCATTCTAATCATCTTGGTGGATATGCTGTTCCCAAGCATTATGTTGTTAACTTTTTTGAGGTGTGCTTCTGTTTTTTCATAAAACAGAGTCACATACTGCTTTTCCTTTTCGCTCAACTGACGATTCAGATTACTTTCTACAAGCGGGATTATCTTGTCGTTTATTTTCGTTGGCAAGTCGCCATCGGTGAATTCAAACCAATAATCGCTGATTTTATAGATTATCCGGACAATCTTATGTTCTTCTGTTTTATATATAAAAACAAAAGAATAATTGTCGGTAGAAAAGTCCTGGTTGACCGTTATGTCATCAATTTCCGTTATTGTATTGATATTATAATCGTCCCGCAGCCGGGAGAAACTCTCCCGCCAATTTTTTAGCCAATTAAGGATATAGTTTTTATCCACAAACAAAGGTTTAAGGTCATCTTCAAGATTTTTATCGCTCACATCGTTCATTTTAATCGTGAGTTTGTCAAAAAGCGCGCGCGGATCTCTTACATCAATTCCCTTTGCCGTGAGGTAATCAAAATCCGGCACTGCCTTTTTACCCATGTACCAAAGGAGATCATAGATATCACGGCCTTTTTCTTCATAGACGGCTTTCCCTGCTCCGCGTGTTCCTCGCAGAAAGATGGCGGCAAGTTTGCTCGACATCAGCGCCGCCATATTGTAAGTGATTATAACAAAAGAAAGCTGATCGTGATTTATTGGCCGGCGTTCGGTAACGGCTTTGGGAGGCACGAAATGATTTAGATCAATTTTCACATGCACCTGTTTTGATGTGTTTCCTGCACTCAACTCCTCGCCGACATGAAACTTCAGAGTCAACCCTCTGCCGGCGGTTATTTTTATGGTAAGAAAATCTGCGCCGGCTCCGTAAGTATTAATGAAATGATTCTCTATTTCTTTCTTCAGCTCCTCAAGGTCCTTGCCGGTGACCTCATAAGAGACTTCAAAGTCCAGGTCAACCGACATACGGTCGAGGCCGTGGATTATACGCAGCGCGGAACCGCCGTACATGACCCACTTGCTGTACTCCGGATGGTGGTAAATAAAATCAATGACATAAAACTGCAACTCTTCTTTGAGCGCATTGCGGCTCGTCTCAGCGTCAACTTTGCCAAAGGCCCAAAGATTCTCAAGTTTTCTTTTCAGTATGGAGGTAATCTGCCCGCTCACATTCCCTCTAACATTGCAAAGAATTTTTCCTGCTCTTCCTTGTTCATCTCGTCTATGTCTATCCGTAACCCGCCTATCAATGTTTTAATTTTCTCTATTGTGAGGCCGCGGAACTGATAAGTCCTAAAGTACAACAGATCAAACAGAGCTTTTGACGGTGAAGCCATAAAATAATCAAATTTTCCTTTACCCAGGGAAAACCCCGAAAACAGGTCTTTCTTAATTGACCGATACTCAAAGTTACCCGCTTTGGTCTGATAATCTCTTGTGACTTTTGTGGTAACTGAAGTAACAGAGTGAATTGCCTCAGCAGCAAGATTATAATACTGCAAAGCGGCCCAGGAGCTCACATAAGACGGTTTGCGGATAACATTGGCGAGATAAAATGTATATGAGATATCTGATCTGTTAATTCCATAAAAACTGGCAGACACATACAATCCATTCTTTAACTGTAATATTTCTTTGTATTTAAGGAACCGGCTGATATATGTGTCAACGGTCGTATTTTCAAGCCCCAACTGCCGGCCAAGCTGATATACCGTGTTTTTGTCAAAATATGGCAACGGTTTCAGCTGTTCTATAAGGTTATTTCGGCTTTTCATATTTATGACATAAGTGTATCAAATATGAAACATGCTGTCAAGGGGGGTGCAGAATGCAGCAAAAACGAGGCAAAATGACAATGCGTAAACGACTCGTCACCCTGCGCCGCAGGCACCGTCCTGAGCCGGAGGCGAAGGACCTATACCGGCTCCGCCGGATTACTGATTGCTAAAACAAAGGGGACAGACCCTATTATTTATCAGGTTTTCATTTTTTCCCTGTGCTCTGGCGGAGATTCCGGAGTTATCGCAAATTGCGATAAGTCCTGCGACAAAACACGCTCCCGGGGAGGTACTCAAAGGGGACAGCGACTATATCATATCTGATATGAACTCATCAGGCTGTTTTACGAAATAAAAGTCGCTGTCCCCTTTTGTTCCACTCCAATAATTAAGGTCGCTGTCCTATTTATTAAACTTATTTTCCAAGCTCCCGCATTATTGAAAGCGCTTTTATCTGTTCCTCAGAAAGCGGGAAGTTTACGCCTCCGCATTTGCCGGCTTTCTCTGTCCAAATAGAAGCGCGGGATAATCCGATCCCTTTAAGTTCTATGGGTTTTATTCCCAATCTTGCCGCTTCGCCGCCGAATTTTACGGTGAAACTGTCTCCTGCAGGCTTTTCGAGGAACGGATCAGCTATGCTTGAATTTTTATCAAAACCCTCCAGATGGCCAAAACCGAGATTTACTTTTTGGCCGCCCCGCCAATAAATATTATGGTCCATTTCGCCGATAGGTTTCCTATCCCAAGTTTTGCTCCAGGTCTCTCCGGACTCAAACATCTTACCGAAACCCATATACATTACGTTCCGGCAGAATGAAGTATTCATGGGACCGATGTTATACGCTTCGGGTTGAATGCTGATATCAGCCAAACCGGAATACGCAAAGACGTTGTTCTCCAATACATTTCCCGGACATCCGTGCAAATGAACGCCCAGATTCGCCCCGTAAACCACATTGTTGTATACACGGACATCGTTCGTTTCATCATCAAGATAGATTCCCACGGCAGTCCCCCGGCCGGCGCCTACATTATAGATTAGATTGTTCCGGATAATATTCGGCCCCTGCCCCAGTGTTCCCCAGAAATAAATACCGCCGCCGTCGTGCAGTTCCTGCATTACATCGTGTATACAGTTAAATTCAAAGACATTATTCCGGGAACGGACATATGGCTTTATTTTTGCGGCTGTAAAGGGAGGCTGTAGTTCCGGAGTGCTCTGTTGGTTCCAACCGCTGCTCAACGCGCCCGAAAGATTTATTCCGATATATGGCATATCTGTAATGACATTATGCGCTATCCTGTTACCCTCGCTTCCCGAGACGGTGATTCCGGATATGCTTTTCATCACGGTATTGCAATGATGGATATAATTATCGGTTATCTGATTGTTGGCGCTCGTCGGCTGGCCTTCCTCCGGATAATCGTTGATATATACAGGCGTGTCCCCCGTGCGGGTAAATTCGCAGCCCGACACGGTATTATTAAGGCATCCTTTCCAGATGACCACGCCTGAACCGCCGAGGTCTAAGAACCTGCTGTCTTCGACACTGCAGTTACGAACACCGGAACTGAGGCGAATTGCCGTTCCCTCATAATTGCGCCATCTTCCCTCCCGGCCCGAATGCTGAAAAGTTAAACCTCGAAAACTTATATTCTCGACCCATTTTTTCTTGTTAACCTGCCCTTCCAGCGCGAACATGACCGAAAGGCGGCCGCAGGTTATTTCGCATTTATTGGGGTCTGTACCGCCGGGCGGGATCAAATAAAGGATTGAGGTTTCTTTGTTGAAACACCACTCGCCCGGGCTGTCCAGGGCCGTCAGCACATTTTCTATATAAAAATCTCCGTGAGGCCCCCAGCCGGCAGGGACCAGCGGGTACCCGCACGGCTTGGCAAGCGTAACAATACATTTCTGTTCATCTATCTTGGCCACCGGCAGATGAAAATCTACCCATTCATAGGGCATTATAACTGCCTCTCCGCTCGAAGCGTCAGGCCAGCCTGCAAGCGTTCCCTTTTCAAACTTAAATTCAGTTTTGCTTTCTCCGGCTGCCAGCGCTTTTAAAAACCCGGTCTTGGGTATACGCGCCCTCTGCTGGCGCCTGCCGTTGATAAAAAGGTCATCTACCCGCATCCCCTTGGAAAGCTGCAGGCGCCATTTTTTATTATCCTCTGTCTTGCGCCATTCGCCGGTAATGACGGTCCCGCCGCTTAAAACAGGTTTCTCTCCGGGATATGCTAAAAAGGACGTTCCGGAATCCTCCGGCTCAAGCCAGAATACGTCTTTCAGATAATAGGTCCCTTCGCGCACAAATATCGCGCCGCCATTTTTCTTTTTGGCCCTTACTGCATTCCGCGCCCTGTCCAAAGTTGCAAAAGGCCCGTCAGTCTTTCCTTCGTTTGGCGCAGTCAGTATTCCTGACCATGCATCATTCCCGTTAACAGCCACATAGAAGTCTGCCTTATCCTGAGCGGTTGCCGGGAGGCAGGATAACAGGATTGAAAATATCAAAAGCGGAAGCAACTTGTTTTTGAGCATACTCCCCCGTTATTATCGCGGTTTCGCTGATAAATGGAACAGCGGACTTTAAGTAAAAACAAAGGGGACAGACCCTATTATTTATCAGGTTTTCATTTTTTCCCTGAAAGCTTAAAGGGGACAGCGACTATATCATATCTGATATGAACTCATCAGGCTGTTTTACGAAATAAAAGTCGCTGTCCCCTTTTGCCTTTGCGGAGTGCTTGCGGAGACCTCATTGAGTTAATTCTGCTGGCTTCATTGGCAGCGTGCCCGCATCTGTCTCTGTGATTTTTATCCAGCAATCCCCCGGTACTGCGGTGAACAAAAGGACAGGACGGTCCGACTCGTCAGTCAAAAGCCATGCATGCGTGGAATATGTTTCAAATGTATCGGTGCTGTATTTTAATAGCCTGCCATAATCCACCCGCTTGCCGCCATAATCAATCCAGTATTTTCGTAAGTCATGCGATGTCGTATTTACCAATAAAACCCGCGCACTTTGCGTGCCGGACATAGATCTTGTTTGCGATTCCATTGCAACCGGAATTGGCTTCAACGATTCACGCGCGAGATCAAGATTCGGAACGCGGCCCATGTAAAGATCATCGAATAACCGAAATGAATCTTTATCATACTGTCTCAGGCCCTCCGCGCCGTTATCCGGAGGTTGACCCGTCATGCCCAGATCTCCATGAGTGCCAAAATACCACATGGAAAGTTCAGCAAAGAATTCATTCGGATTTGTCGCTGCATAACTCTTAACCCATAAACCGCCGGCTGTCGCATCACTAAAACGCGCTTCAAATTGTTTTTTCACGCTTGCCGGGATACCGTTGTTATACAGGTTATGCGCAAACTCATGCACCAGTATATCCCGGCCGAAGTATCTGTCGTTCGGTATTTTCAGAAGATTTTCCTCGCCGCAGGATGTAAACAGGCCACCCAAACCTCTCGTTCTTTCATCAATCGTGAGACTGCCGTCGAACGGCTTTCCTTTTAAATACCTATATTCCGGCAAATCCGAGGTTTTCTGATCCTTTCCGATAATATGCAATTCCGCGCCGATACCCGCTAAATTCTTCCTGACTGCGGGTATATGCTTAAGCATTCTGTCAATTCTTGCTTTTGCCTCGCACATTGCCCTATCTGAAACAACCTCGCCTGCTTTGATTGCTATGCCGTCCGCATCAAGGAATTTCACATAAAAAGAGTCATCGGTTGTTTTAACAACTGACTGTCCGGCAAAAACAGGAATAGTTGTAAACAAACAAATCACTGCCAGCCAAGTCAGCCTGATATTTATTGAAGAATGAATTATTTGAACCACCGTTTTCATGCCTCCAACAATCAAGAATGGTTTGCGCCGCGAAAAGCCTAAACAAAGGGGACAGACCCTGGTTTTTGCAATCACTTCTACAGCTTTAGCTTTTCAATATCCCGCAACCCTATATGTTCGACAATTAAATCTCCGTACTTTTCAGTATGAGGCTTATCTGTATCGGAACACACTGCGAAATTCTCTCCTTCCGGGTATTTATTCCTGAATATAATCAGATTCCCGGGTTCAAAGGATTTCGACGACAAATGGGGACAGACACATTTAATTATCGTTTTTCTTTAGTTTGTTCTTTGGAAAGCATAATAGTCTTTTGAAATCCCCATTACTAATTCACTTGTTGATAGTTTAGCCACAAAGCGCGGGGTTTTCAAGGGGAAACAGGCATCGTCCGGAGGCGAAGGCGCAGTCCTGAGCGGCAAAACCGCGAAGGACCTATCCCTGTTAAAAGTTCAATCCACTCCAAAATCCATGAGTCTTTAATTAGCAATTAATAATCAGTAATCGGTTTTAGCGCGGAGTTGGTTCGTTGCACTTCCTTATTGAACTCGCATCTTATGCCTTCCCTAACTTTACAATTCCCTTAGCGGCGCTTTTCTTATGGAAGCAGGCTTTCCGCCTCACGCCGTTCGCCACAAACTCCACGCTGCTTTCTTTCGGCAGATATTTCCACGCGGGGTTGAAAGAGACTTTCCCGTTTTCCGCTTTCATGCCGAACAAACCTTCCAGTATTATCGGCCTCGCGGGCATGTGTCCGATGTAATACGGGCCGGAAATGGTATTCTCGGGGTCTCCCCACGGCTTGGATAAATCGAGCCTGTTATCCGGCAGGTAGAATTCATATATCCTCTCCCGCTCCAACGCGATGCGGCCGCAGGTATTGACTGTCCTCATAGCAAGCTTTGCCGCCAAATCATCAAAGCCGTACTCCCTGAAAGCCTTTATGAGATAGAGATTCTGCGAAACAAAAACAGTGCCGTTCCAGTACGCCCCCTGGACATAACTCTTTTCGTCTTTTGCAACAAAGGAACCGGGGATCTGTCCCATGAATTTGCGCGGGTCATTAAAAATAGCGGCCATATTCTCCGCCGTGCTCTTATCCGGTATCCCTGCCAGAAGAGCCCAGTAACTCGCAATTGACTTTATCCTGGAAAATCCGCCGGCATGCTTGTCGTAGAAAAAATTATCTTCTTTGTCGTACAAATTTTCCCTGACCAGCGCCCTTAAGGTTTCTTCTTTCCCCCGGTATTTTCCCGCTAGCTTTTTCATTCCCAGAACCTTGGCCATCTTTTGAATGGATTTATAAGAGATGATCATCTGGCAGTTTAGGTCAATGCAGGCAAGCGGCCGGTTCAGGATCTTTCCGCTCTCATCGTACCATCTCGGGCTTTTGTCATTGCCCGATTCCCAGCCGGTCCCGAAGGAATCCATGTATTCGTACAGACCATCTTTATCCCTGTCGGCGTGCCCTTCCCACCAATCCATATTCCTTGCCAACACCTTAACCGCATTTTTAATGAAACCTTTATCTCCGGTAAGCGAGTAAATCTGCCAGGCGGCAATTGAAGCTACGGGGGGATGCGAGCATAAATAATTTGGTCCGGATATGTCAAAATCCGAGGGAAGCATGCCATTTTTGGCGTTTGCCGTGCGAAAGTAATTTTCCAGCTCTTCTTTCGCCCGGGCCGGGTCGGAATACACAAGGTCCATAGCTACGTGGCAGGTATCATAGTGGCCTGCAATGCGCCTCTGATAGGTTTTACCGCGCCCGATGGATTCCCATTTATTCTTGATAAAACCTTCGGGTTTGTAAACTGACAGCCGGTGATTCTTGTCCAGTGCATTCCAGAGCGCTTCGACATTCTTGCTTAGGGAAAGCTTAGGGAGGCGGAGCAATTCACTTGCAGCCTTCTTCCAGATTTGCTCCGGGTCAACGGCGGAGAGCCTGCGTAAAGCCTTATCGAGCGGTTCGGCTTTTTCCGAACCCATATCCCACCAGAGATTCCACCTTGAAACGCCGAGAATGAGTTTTTTGTCCGATTCCAATATCTTTCCGCTGAAATTCCGCTTGTTTCCGAGGCTGGTTCTTCCCTTTGGTGTACCGCTTTCCATTAGCCCCGTCTGAAAAAATTTGAACCTGCCGGCTTTTTTCCTGAAGCCTTTATAATTATTTATGAAATTTATCTTTTCTGCCGGCTGAAAGACAATACAATTATCAACTGCCGCTATGTAAACAGGCTTACCGTTGTCTGATTCTATCTTTATCGATTCGCCGGTCCAACCGGCAAACCTCGGGTTCCTGCCGGCGTTAACGCTGATTATCTCTTTCCTGTCGCGGCCAAAGGCTATCCTTACGCTGTTTTCCTTAAGCACTACATCCCAGACCACTTCTTTGTAGTGATTAATATATTTTGAATCATTGATGCAGGGGAACAAACAGTACCGGTTCCATTTATTTTCCGCCATATCTGCCTCCGGACCTGACAATCCCAATAATTTATTTTACTATGCATCATAATATATCAAAAAAAAATCGCTGTCCCCTTTTCTTAGTTTATCTCATACCAAATCGTCTTCCACTCAGGCCCAAGCTCGAAAGTCCCGTCTTTTACGGGTATTTCGCTCTTCCTCTTTCCTTTTTCGTCGAGAGCCCACACTTTGCAGCTGCCCGTCTTCAATTTAATAGTGACAGGGACGCCTTCCACGAGAGTGGGAGCCTCGCCCCAGTCCCTGCCGCAGGAATTTTTGGCAGGACTCTTCCAGCCAATCTTCGAATTCTCACAATAGCCCATCGCGGTGATTATGCGCCTGCTTTTCTCCGTCTCGGTAATTGTTATAACGGACCAGCCCTCCTGTAATGTTTTACCCGGCCTGGCCGTAAATTCTCCAAGATCATATTCTTTGTCTTCGCAATAACCTATCAGGGCTTTGCTCTTCGCAGAGTTTACAACCAAAATACCCTTTTCACCATTCCAGACTATCTCTTTTCCTGCTTTGTAGATCCTGTCTTTCTCCGCAGATGGAAGCCCCGCAAACATATCGGCTGCCGTGAGAGAAGCGCAAATAGAAAATCTGCGCGTAAGTAATCCTGAAAGGGGCATCCCGATATCTCTCCCGCCTATCAATGACCACGGGCTTGCCGATCCTACCATGTGCTTTTCACTAACCGGCTCCAAGGCAAGCCGGTAGTCATCCTCCCTGTCAATATTGAGATCCCCGCGCAAGAACATGGCGGCCGATGGTACCAGCGAAGCCATCTGCAGCGGGTGCTGGGAGAGGTCGAAGAATCCTGATATCTTCCCAGGGCTGTCCTTCCCGCCCATCGGAGAGTACGCGAACGCGTAAATGGCGTCCCAGTCCTGGAAGGAAGCGTACGCGGCAAGTATCGGAAGAGTTTCGGCGTTAAAAGTATTTGGCGACGGGTGGTCGTATTCGCTGACTGTGTAGGGCTTGCCCTTGATATGGTAGCCGGTCAGCCTCACGATGGTGGATTCCTCCGGGTGCTTGACCATTGATTCGTTCTTTATGAACCAGTTATCCGGATCCCACGGGCGGAGCGGGAATTGCGGGTGCTGCCAGTAAGCGTGGGCGTCCACGTAATCTGTCTGCGCCATAATATTTAGCGGAGCACAACCGGCAATAGTGCCTGTTACCATGGCCTTAACTCCAAGATCTTTCTTTATATATGAGTACATTCCGAGCCAGTAACCGCTTTCAAGGTCCCATAGGAAATCCAGCCAGGCTTCTTTCTGCTTCGCGGTCGGAAGCCCGCCGCCGGATTTCAACTGCGGCGCAACCGTGTAGTCCTCGAGTTTCTGGCCTTCGGCCGGGCCGAGCTCCCCGCCGGGGGTAAGTTTAACGCCCGTGAAGAAATAATCGCCTCTCATTCCGCCCATTCCTGAAAAGCAAATGCGCCCGTTATCATCCGGAGCGTCAACCATCATATCGAATTCGAACTTCTGCCACTCGCCAGTAAGCTTTATGGCGCGGTTAAACCCAAGCTGGCTCCACGGCGGATGGGCCATGCCGGCATTTACGCTTATCTCGCAGTCATCATCGGCCTTGGCAAAGAATTCAAGTTTATAGGGAATTCCGTTTTTCAGCTTCAAACCCGCCTGGTCAAGCTGGACATGCCATGATGCGCCACCCGGTGTCTTGACCGTTATCTTTGCGCATTTCCTGCCGTCTTCCGCAGAAAATTCTTTTTCTATCTTGGCGGTCTCGTGCTGTTCAAATACCCAGCCATTCTCTCCCTCTAAAAAACTCCCGTTCTTTATCATATTCTTGCCGGCGGGGAAAGACTTCGTCCCCCAGGCTTCTTTCATTTTATCCGTTGAACCGTACCTGGTTTTCAGCCAGAGATTCCATTTCTTCTTTAACTCCTCCATATATGACCCGGGCATAAGGTCAAGCCTTCCCCCCAGCCACGCGTGGATTATGCCGTTCTCGTTGTTTATCTCCACAAAAGCAACGCAAGGGTCCTCGTTGTAAGCCAGTCCGGTATACGGGTTCTTATGGGTGAGAAGAGTTTTCGCGTATTCCTTCTGCAGGTCAATCATCTTCGGGTAATACATCGCCGCGACCGCGCGGTCCTTCCAGTCTATGGTCTCTATCTCCGGCGGGATACCGTCGGAAGCCTTAAAGGGCCTGGATACGAGCAGGTTTATGTTGCTGTAAATGCCGTTATCCTTCAGGCACTTAATGAAGTAATCCAGCTTATCAATTGCTTCCGGGTTCAGGCTCCTGCCGTCCGGATTTACGATACGCGTTTTCTCCCAGGAGTTATCCATGTGATGAAACCGGACGACATTGACGCCAAACTTAGCCATTCGGAACGCAATCGCCTTTGCTTCTTCCTTATCCGGCATTTTTCCCGTGAAAGCGATATTGACCCCGAAGAACCTCTGGCGGTCCTTCCCGAAATAAAAATGGCCGTCAGGCCGGGCGGAAAGATAACCTTTAACTCCCGCGGGCTTATGGAGCAGGTACGAAAGGTTTGTGGGTGAATCTGAATTGTCGTCCCAGGGAAGTACAAAAGGAAAGAGCGCGGATTGTGCCGCGAAAACAGGCACGCTAAGACAGAGGAAAACAAGAAACAAAGTTTTTTTCATATTAAACCCGCCGCTCAGAGTATATCACTAATATTAAAGCGGGGGTATGCTTTTGTTTGCGCGGAGCAGACGGGAGATTAAGACCACCTCAACAAACCAAACACAATAAGCACTAAAGCTATAATAAAGGCAATTACCTCTATAACTATTTTGTGATCTTCGTCCATATCTGAACCGTGAAACATCCAATCTCCTTTGTTTTCTTAAAATTATCCTGCCCTTATTCTTTCAATTACAGTTTTTAATTAGTGTTGAACCGGTATTCCCAGGGTTCTCAGTATAGCCGGCAAGACAACAAACTTGCAGCCATCCGGGCTTGGATGCACTAAATCAGGCACATACGCATTGTATGTTTTTTTGTCTGAATTAAGCAATACAAGCCATTGCGGATACATATCTACCAGCAGAAACTTATGAACCTTTGCAACTGACCTATACACATCATAATATTCCGGTATTTTTTTGCGGGGTAAATCCCCCGGGGTTGTGGTCATAAGAACAATTTCGCACTTTGGATTTTGTTCGAGTATACGCTTTATCATGAATTCCAGATTCTCTTTTGCCTGCGGTACGCTGCAGTTAAATCTTCCGACTACATCGTTAATCGCAAATTCAATTAATACGGCGTCCGGCTTGTTTTTAATTACGCGTTCCTCCAAATTGTCAACGCCCCATTTGGAGTACATCCCCTGGCCGCCTTTGTTTAAGACAGTTGCTTTGCCCGGGAATAGCTCGTTTAGTTTTTTCTGCAATTCATCTACCCATACTCCTTTTTCCGTTAAACTTGTGCCGTACGCAACAATCGTCTGTTTCTTGCCGGCTTTCAAGTTGGCAGCTAATACGCTTGTTTGCTCAGCGCTTATTTTCACTGCAAATACACACAATAAAACTGTCGCGACTATCAGGGTTCTTTTCAATTTTCCTCCAAATATTATTTGCCCGGTCGTTGCGCTTATTAGCAGTCTTTCCGGCATGCTATTCTCTGACAAAGATTTCGCGCGCCATTCAACAAAAAAGAGCTGCCTTGGCTATTTGTAGTTCGCCTCGTTCTTCCATACATCCACAATTAGTTCGTATTTTTTCAGGTCCATTCCGGTATAAACACAGTTGCTGGTGGAGAATATGTACCCGCCGCCCGGCATACCGTGCTTTATGGCGTAGCGGGCCGACTCTATGACCTGCCCGTCTGTTCCAGTATCCATAAGCCCGCAATTAACATTTCCTATAAGGCACAACTTCTTGCCGTACTCTTCTTTTACCTTCGCTATATCCATGCCGCCCTGAGGGTCAATAGAGTGCAGCGCGTCCGGCCCCGTCTGGGCTATCTGGTCAAGTATCGGTTTGATATTGCCGTCGGTATGCTTTATTGTCAGATACCCCATTGACCTGTAACCGTCACAGAGCCGTTTGAGATAGGGCGCGATAAATTCCGAGAACTGGCCCGGAGAGAGAAAGGGCCCGGCGTTTAAAGCGTAGTCAGAACAAAGAGCGAAGCCGTCAAAAGTAGTGAGTTTTTTAAGCATGGAGCCGGCCTCAAGCATTTCATTGAGATTTTTTTCCGCCTCTTCTTTTACTTTTTCAGGTTCATCGGCGAGGCGGTAAACAAAGTCAAGCATGGTGTCGCCGTCAGGAAGCCCGAAGGTGCAGTCGCCATGCATCATTATGAAGTATTTGTCGCCCGAGAGCTCCCGTATTTTGTTTACCACCTGCGCAAACCCTTCGTAACTGCCGGGCGCCCTGTGGACAAAAATGGCATTGTGTTCGAACCTTTCAGCCGTTTTAATATAAAGGTCCGCCATGTCTGCAATGTGAAGGTCTCTCTCTGCCTGTTTCATCTGGGTCCACTGAGAATATTTTCTGTGCTCGGGGTGTACTTTGCCGAAGGCTTCCATTGTTAGGAAGAAAACAAGCTCAAAGGTGGGAACCCGGGTTCCCTTGACAGGCTCTTTCTTCAAAAGCGCGTGAATAAACAGTTCTCTCGGGGTCATGTAGTTTTCCTTTTGCATTAGCATTAGAACTATCTTTCGCCGGTTGTCGCGCGGATATAATCCTCAACGCCTTTGCAGATAGCGGCGGCCAGCTTATACCTGAAATCGTTTACCCTTAACTTTCTTTCCTCTTCCGTGTTTGTGATAAAACCGACCTCCAATAAAGCAGCCGGCATATTAACATGTTCGATGACATAAAAAGGAGCGCGGGAAATAATATATTTGTTGCCGGCTTCAGAATCAACATTGCTCAATATATTCCCGAGAATGTTTCCGGCAAGGAAAAGGCTCAGATGGTCTATCAATTTTGAACGCGGTTCGGAAAGAATGCGCTTCATGCTGGCCGGTTTTATATATTCTATGTTCTCTCTTATTGCCAGCATTCTGGATATTCTATCGGTGTTTATTGAACTGTAAGTATAAATCTTTGGACCGTGAATATTATTGTCGGTATTCGCGTTAACATGTATTGACAGGAATAAATCCCCGCCATTCCTGTTGGCTATCCCAATTCTTTCATGCAGTCCCACATAGACATCTTTATCGCGCGTAAGAATGACTTCCTTCTTGAGCCTCTTCCTGATTACTTCGGCGGCCTTCAGCGCTATATCCAGGGTTACGGATTTCTCCTGCAGCCCGTCTTTTGCCATGCTTCCCGGATCTTTTCCGCCGTGTCCCGGGTCTATGATAATTCTATCCACCTTATATTTCGCGCTTTGTAATACAGGGCTCTTCCCGGCAACTGCCGCGTCTCTTGTAATTTCTTCGGACGGTCTGCTGTTTGTCGCCGGTTCAGCGGGAAGTACTGGATTGTTATCTAAAGAATAGGCGCGCGAGCAGCACAAGGCTGCAATTATCAGCGCGGCGATATTTATTGGCTCTCTCTTCTTGTCCGATCTTAGCATGCTAGATAATAGCAGAGAAACGGCCTGTTTGCCATATTTTCTGTTACGAAAATGGTTTCCTCAAAACTAAGCCGGCGGCGCTTTTTTAAAGGTTCTCATTCCTTCTTCCCTTGAATTGCATTCCCTTTGGTGTTAATATTAACCCTATGAAAAACACATCGGGCAATCCAATCACCTGGCTTCCTGCGGTTATCAGCGACAATATGATGCTTCAGGCGGGTGTAAAATTCTGCATTTGGGGGAAAACCCAAGGCAGCGGACCTGTAACGGCAAGCATAGCGGGGCGCTCGGCAAGGGGGCGTTCAGACAGGAACGGGAACTTCAAACTTTACCTGCCTCCCTTGAAGTACGGCGGGCCGCATAACCTCAAGTTGAACGACCGGAGCATTGATAATGTTCTTGTCGGGGACATCTGGTTCTGCTCGGGGCAGTCAAACATGGAACTGACCGTCACCGGGGCCAAAAACGCCGAAGAAGAACTCTTAAAAGCGAACTACGCCAAGATACGGTTATTCGGCGTCCCTTGCGAGACCTCTTCAAAGCCCAAAGACGATGTAACGGCAAGATGGACTGAGTGCACGGCGGAGACGGTTTCATCATTTTCCGCCGCGGCCTATTTTTTCGGAAAAAAGCTCCACAAAGATTTGAAAATTCCCGTAGGCCTGATAAATTCCTCCTGGGGCGGAACAAAGATAGAGCCCTGGACCCGCCTTGAAGCACTGAAGGCCTTTGACGGTTTTAACGCGATGCAGAAGCTGTACAAAAGCGCGCTTTCGGACGACACTTTAAGTTTTCATACGGACCCCGGTAACGCCGGCGCTAAATCCGGCTATGCCGATGAAAAATTCAGCATGAAAAACTGGAAGAATATAAAAGCGCCGGGTTACTGGAAAGGGCAGGGTTTAAATATAGTAGGCGCCGTCTGGGTGAGAAAAACCGTGAACCTGCCGGCTTCGTGGAAGGGACGGGATCTTTACCTCAGCCTCTCCCCGATAGTTGACGCCGATGCAACCTATTTCAACGGCATAAAAGTCGGAGGAATGGGCTTTGATATCAGCGGAGCCTGGGCGGTCCCGAGAAAATACATGATACCGGCGGCTCTTGTAAAGCCCGGCAAAAACAGCATTGCAATCAGGATATTCGGGCGCAACATTAACGGCGGATTCACAGGTCCGAAAGAAGATATGAAGCTGTATGTCATAAACAGAGAATATATGTCAATTCCGCTTCACGGAAACTGGCGTTACAAAGTGGAACTAGCGCTTAAACCAAAAACCGATAACACGGTTGGGCAGGCCCCGGGTTCTATATATAACGCTATGGTTCACCCGTTCATACAGTTTCCGGTAAAGGGCTTCCTCTGGTACCAGGCCGAATCAAATGTTGCGGATTATAAGGCCTATGAAAAACTCTTCCCGATAATGATAGCGGATTGGCGCAAACTCTGGGGCAATAATAAGCTCCCGTTCTATTTTGTCCAGCTTCCGGATTATCCCGCGGGCAATAACAGCGAAAAACTGCCGCTTATGCGTGAAGTCCAGCTCAAGGCGGAGAAAATCCCGAATACCGGAATGGCGGTTACCATTGACGGCGGAGAAAAGGACATCCATCCTAAGAATAAGCAGATTGTCGGCGACCGTCTCGCCCGCGTCGCGCTCGCAAAAACCTACGGAAAGAAGGTTGAATACCTCGGACCGGTTTATAAGAAACTTGATATAGAAGGAGACAGGATACGCCTCTATTTTGACCGGGCTGGATTGAAGTCAGCGGACGGCGGCAAGTTAAAGGGATTTACAATAGCCGGCGGCGACGACGTGTTTGTTCCGGCCGAGGCAAAAATATCCGGCCAGACCATCATCGTGCGGAACAGCAAGATCAGGAAACCGGCCGCAGCGAGGTATGCCTGGGCGGCAATGCCGGAGTGCAACCTTGTAAATAAGGCCGGCCTGCCGGCGAGTCCGTTCAGAACGGACAGCATACCTGAAAAATAGGCTCCCCTTTGTTTAATCAATAGTCCTTTAAAAGGAATAAGGAGGAATGGGATGAAGACTGTGACGGTAACTTTTACTGAAAAGGAAAAAGTTGGATACATTGAAAGCGAGGTGCCGGAACTGAGAGAGAATGAAATTCTGATAAAAACAGCGCGTACTCTTATTTCTACCG
>Ga0118677_10005518_pt1 | contig 22073 bp, 19 predicted proteins | sample AliMusrvi5mmetaG_FD_86154 | JGI IMG/M metagenome (GOLD analysis project Ga0118677, IMG submission 86154)
CACCTGCCCTGCTCGGTGATGACACCCAACGATGGCCGCCTCGCGAGCCTGAAAACGCTGGCCGCACGGTTCCGCCCCGATTGCATCATCGACCTCGTCTGGCAGGCCTGTCTGACTTATGACATCGAGTCGGTCCGCGTCCGGCGGCTGGCGGAAGAGACGCTGCACCTGCCGTACCTGAAAATCACGACCGATTACTCGCCGCTGGACGCCCCGCGCATCGGCCTGCGCGTCGAGGCCCTTTTTGAGACGATCACCCATCACCTAATATCCATTACCATGATTAATCCATGAATAGGACAATATGATTCGAGACATTCCCAGATTCACCAAAAACAACTACGATGTCCTTATTATCGGCGGAGGGATTAATGGCGCGGCCATCGCCTATATGTCGTCCTTGGTGGGAGCCAAGGTGGCTCTTCTAGAAAAAGATGATTTTGCCTCGGGGACTTCCAGTAAATCAACCAAGCTCCTGCACGGAGGGATTCGCTATTTAGAAAATTTTGAGTTTGATTTAGTTGCTGAGTCTTTAAAAGAAAGATTTATTCAATACAAAAACGCCCCTCATTTGGTCAAGGTTATGCCCTTTATCATTCCTGTTTATAAAAATGACCCACGCCCCTTATGGAAAATGAAATTAGGGGTATGGCTCTATGATTTCTTAAGCGGAAAATACAGCGTGGGCAATCGTCAATATCTGAGTCGTCAGAAACTGGTATCCTTAATCCCTGGCATTCAACAAGAGGGGCTTATCGGAGCTGTTTCCTATTGTGACGCCCAAATGGACGATGCGCGTATTTGCCTTGAGAATGTCTTGATGGCAGACTCTAAGGGCGCGCATGTGGCCAATCACGTCGAAGTTCTTGAATTCTTAAAAGAAAACGGCAAGTGTATGGGCGTTAAGGCTAAAGATGTCTTAACGGGCAATGTTTTTGAAGTAAGGGCCAAGACGATTGTTTCTTGTGCTGGCCCGTGGACAGATCAATTATTACAAAAGGATTCCCTTGAAAATAATCCGCGGCTTCGTCCAACCAAGGGCGTTCATATTCTCTATAAGACAGAAATTTGTAAGCAGGCGTTTTTATTGCAATCTTTTTCTGATCGACGTATTTTCTTTGTGATTCCTTTTAAGGGCCATTCACTTATTGGGACCACAGACACGGATTATGAAGGTAAGCCTGACGAGGTAAAGGTTGATGGAAAGGACATTGCCTATCTGTTAGAAGAAGCTAAAAGGGTCTTTCCTCAAATAGATTTTAAGCAAGAACACATTGTTACAACCTTCGCGGGCTTAAGACCCTTGGTCCATGAAAAGGGTCATCCATCGAAGATTTCCCGCAAACATGCCATGGAACAAACATCCTCAGGTGTTTGGTATGTGCTAGGAGGCAAGTATACGACCTACCGCGCTATCGCCAAGGAAGGTGTGCAAAGGATGTTGCCGGCGCTTAGGAATAAACTGCCTTCAGATATGGAATATCCTCTTTATGGTAGCGGCGAGGTGACAGGAGACATTAAACAACTGGCTTTAGAATTTGGCGTTTCAACTGAAACGATTTCTTATTTAATGGGCTTTTATGGAAGCTGTTATGGAGATGTACTACAACTTATCAATGAAGATTCTTCCCTTAGAGGCAGGTTATGTCAGTGCTCATTGGCGATTCGCGCCCAAGCGGCGTATGCCTGCAAGGTCGAAATGGCCAGGACGCTTGAAGATGTTTTTGAACGTCGTCTACAACTACAATACAATGAATGCACGACAGGCCAGTGCCGCAAAAGCATCGAAGATATTCTTAAAATCTATGCCGTTTAATCCTCAACATCTAAAACTCTTAAATAATGCTCTGGTTAAGAGAGAAGCTTTAAAAAAGATTACTAATGCTATGCGTTTGGTTAATGGTCAGGGAGATGGTTTAGAAGGGCTACTGATTGATCGTTATGGGACGCATATAAATGTTCAAATACTCAACGATAAATGGAGCGAATCTATAGGTCAGATCCAAGGGGTGTTAAACGAGCATTTTTCCCTTCAATATTTGATTGTCAAATACCGACGGGAAATGGATATTAAAACCCAAGTGCTCTTAAAAGGTGATTCAAAAACAATGGTTGAAGAATATGGTTTAAAGTTTGAAGTTGATCTTAATGACGGTTTAAACGCAGGGTTATTCCTAGATATGAGGGCCAACCGTCAGCGATTGGGACAATTATGTAAAGGCAAAAGGGTTCTTAACTGTTTTTCCTATACATGTTCTTTTGGCGTCCATGCCCGGGCCAACGGGGCCCTTAAGGTTGTTAATGTGGACATCAGTCGAAAAATACTAGATAAAGCCAGAAGGAATTACGATATTAATCAAATTCCGACGGAACAGTATGAGTTTGTCAAGAATGATTCCATGGAATTTTTGACGCGCGCGGTTAAAAAAGATAATCGTTTTGATTGCATTGTTCTTGATCCGCCTTCCTTCGCCCGTCATGATGGGAAGGTGTTTCAGGTAAAGAGGGATCTTCCTAAACTCATAGGGCTTGCCACGGTTGTTTTAAATCCGTCGGGAATATTATTTGTATCAAGCAATTGCAGTGAATTGACGTATGAGGATTTAGAGCGTATGTTAAGGGGGAATCTTAACTCCCGTCAAGTCAAAGAAATTAAGCGCGTGGGACAAGATGTGGATTTTATAGGGAGCAATAGTTTTAAGGAGAGCTATCTGGTTGGTCTACAGGTGTCTTTAATATGATCAAACTAGGCAAGGTTCCTCTAGAGAGAGCTTTATCAAAATTAGGTGTGGCATCACGCAGTCAGACCAAAACTTGGATTGAACAAGGACGAATCAAGGTCAACGGCTCTTTGATTAAAACACCGACGTATCTGGTTGTTCCTGAGAAAGACCGTATTACCCTTGATGGCCAAATCGTCGGAAAACCCGAGTGGCAGACCATCATGCTTTATAAACCCAAAGGGTTTGTCACAACCAAGTCTGATGAAAAAGGGCGAAAGACGGTCTATGATTTGCTTCCTCAAGAACTCCAACATCTTCATCCCGTGGGGCGTTTGGACATGGCCACAAGCGGTCTATTGCTCATGACCACCGATTCGCAGTTGTCTAATTATTTAACGGATCCTAAGAATGCATTAACACGCGTCTATATCGTGACTGTCGATGGTAAAATTACAGAGGACGATTTGAACCTTCTCACAAATGGGATCGAGGATGAGGGGGAATTATTAAAACCATCCAAGATTACCTTACGCAAAACAAGTAATAGAGAGTCCCATCTGACAGTTGAACTGTGTGAAGGTAAAAATCGTGAGATTAGGCGAATGTTTGAAAAAATTGGCCATGAGGTCTCTTCTTTAAAAAGGGTCTCTTTTGGAAAATTAAATTTAGGAAATCTTGAGCCAGGACAATTCAGGAAGGTCAATAAAAATGATTTATGATGTTATTATCATCGGAGCTGGTGCCGCGGGGCTTATGACGGCGATTGTGGCCAAGCAAGGCGGGGCCGAGGTGCTTCTGCTTGAGGGGCAAAACAAGCCAGGAGCTAAAATTCTCATGTCGGGCGGTACGCGTTGCAATGTCACCAATAAAGAAATTACCCAAAAGGATTACAATAGTCAGCAGATGCTCTCAGTTCGAAATATCCTGCGAGCATTTGACAATGAAGACACTCTCAAGTTTTTTAATGAACGAGGCGTTGAAATGGTCTTGGAAAAAACCGGAAAATATTTTCCAAAAAGCAATTCAGGCAAGACCATACTGGAAGTTTTGTTAAAAGAAGCGGCGGGATGCATGAAAACTAATTGTAAGGTCCAGAGTATGGGGCTTAAGGATGGGGTTTTTGAAGCCTCTGGAGAAGGTTTTTGTTTTAAGGGAAAGAATATAGTTTTAGCGACGGGAGGATTGTCCTATCCTTCCACAGGTTCAGACGGTGTTGGTTATCGTCTGGCTGCGGCTTTGGGGCATAATTTGATTGAAACCAGCCCTGCGTTGACTCCGCTTACCACCAACGACGAGGAATTTAAATCTTTAGCAGGCATAGCCCTGCCGGTACGATTAGATTTTTATGTGGACGGCAAAAAGGCGGTAAGCTTTGAGGATTCGTTTCTATTTACCCATTTTGGTTTTTCTGGGCCCGTAGTGTTAGACATAAGTAGGCATTGGTTAAGGGCCAAGGGTAAAAAAGAACTGCTGGCTAATTTCTTGCCTCAATTAGAAGAGGGAGAGCTTGAGAAAGTTTTGTTGAGCGCAAAAAATAAGACCGTTAAAACAGTATTGTCAGAATATTTGCCCCAGCGTCTGGTGGATGTTCTCTTATCAAGGTCAGAAATTTCAACAGGGATACCTTTAAATCAATTAAGCAAAGACCGCCGTCAGAAGCTTTTAATGCTGTGTTTGCGCAATCCGCTTGCTATAACAGGTACGCTCGGTTATAGTAAGGCCGAAATTACCGCTGGTGGAATTGATTGGTCGAAGGTCAATGGCAAGACCTTGGAATCAAAAATCCAACCTGGAGTGTTTTTCGTCGGTGAAATTTTAGATGTTGATGGACGTATTGGTGGCTTTAATTTTCAATGGGCCTGGGCCAGCGGGCATGTCGCTGGTCGTGAAATCATAAAAAAGTTAGAAAGGAACAAAGAATGAGTAAAACAATCATTAAGACAGACAAAGCAAGCTTACCTGTAGGCCCCTATAATCAGGCTGTGGCCATAGGGAATTTAATTTATACAGCAGGCCAAATCCCTTTAGACAAGCAAGGACAGATGGTTCCAGGCGGCATCAAAGAACAAACCGAACAGGTCATTGCTAATCTCAAGGCGGTCCTCGAGCAGGGAGGTTCTTCCTTAGATAAAGTTGTCAAGGCAACGGTCTTTTTAAAAGACCTTAACGATTTCGCCGGCATGAATGAAGTTTATGGAAAATATTTTAAGAATGAAACCGCTCCAGCTCGTTCAACCCTTCAGGTGGCGCGTATCCCGAAGGATTCAATGGTTGAAATTGAAGTTGTCGCTTATATTTAAAGGGTTCTTAATTAAGGAGTACATCCCATGAAAATTTTAATTCTTATGCTTATTTTAAGTGCATTTTTGGTTGTTGTTCGTCAAAATCAATCCAAGGCTGCCACCATGATTCAACCCCAGGCCAACAGCGTGTATGATTTTACCGTCAAAACCATTGACGGTCAGGATAAGAATCTGGGAGATTATAAGGGCAAGGTCCTTTTGATTGTTAATACCGCAAGTCACTGCGGATTTACCCCCCAATACAAAGGGCTCGAGGCAATCTATCAGGAGTTCAAAGATAAGGGGTTTGAGGTGTTGGGTTTCCCTGCCAATAATTTTATGGGCCAGGAACCAGGAGACAACGCGCAGATTAAGAATTTTTGTGAGCTTAAATTTAAAACAACCTTCCCTTTATTTTCTAAAATCAGCGTCAAGGGGCAGGATACCGCCCCACTGTATCAATATCTGACAACGCAAAGCGGTTTCAATGGAGAGGTAACCTGGAACTTTAATAAGTTTCTTATCGACAAGAATGGCAAGGTCGTGGCCCGTTTTGATTCCAAAATCGAACCAGAATCTGAACAAATCACCAGCCAAGTAAAGAAAACATTGTCTCTATGACATCTAAAGACATCGAAGCTCTTCTTAGTCCGCAGATGCAAAAGGCCCTTGAGCAAATCAAAGAGCTTTTAAGGAAAACTGAGGATAAAACTTTGGAATTCCAAAAGTGTTCCGGCCTGCATTGCAAAAAAGGCTGCGGCGCTTGTTGCGTGGGGCCTCATGTATCAACGACAGTCATTGAAATGATGCCTCTGGCCATTGAAATATTCGCTAATGGCCAAGAAGATGAATTCTTAGTGAAGGTCGCGGGAGACACGGTGCAGGGTCAGTGCATTTTCTATAAACCGGATCCCCATATCCCAGGTAATGGTCGTTGCGGTATTTATGCTCATCGTCCAGGGGTCTGTCGATTGTTTGGTTTTTCTTCCAGCACAGATAAGCGCGGGAAGAACGTTTTAAGCACGTGCAAGGTCATTAAGGAATCTTTTCCGCAGGACTATGCCCATGCCCAAGAACTCATTGAAGATGGCCTTGCCAGCCCATCCATGAGCGGGTATACTTTTACTATAAGTTCCATCGACCCCTTAAAAGGCGCGGAACTTTATCCTATAAATTACGCCATCAAAGAAGCGTTGGAGTATGTGGGGTTGATATTAAAACATTCTTGCGCAAGAAAGGGGAAGGAGCATGTTGAACACTAAAACAATTCTCTTTATAGATGATAACCCCGTGGATAGAACCCTGATGGATAGACTTTTGAGCAAAAATAATTATAAGGTCCTTTTGGCCGCCAATGCCAAAGATGGTTTGGCTTTAGCGGAGGAAAATAATCCAGACCTCATTCTTTTAGACATACTTCTTCCAGGTATTAGCGGCATTGAAGTCTGTAAGAAACTTAAATCGAAAGCCATAACCAGCTCCATTCCGGTGGTTTTTTATACGTCTATCGACACTCCTAAGCATCTTATTGACTATACTTCTTACGGAGCTGTTGATTATATTCAGAAAACGACCCCATCAGAGGAGCTGATAAGACAAATTAAGGACATATTAAAAATAGAATAGCGACGGTAAGAATGGCGTTTAAAGCAAGAGCATTTTGCTTGACAATGCTATAGCCTTCGACTATAGTGGTGAAGGTTTTTAAGGATAACCTTAAATCCCACCAGAAAGTTTTCCAAAAAATCTTTAAGTTTTAGGGTTCATGAAAGAAGCTATATTATATCTGCAGGACGGTGCGATATTCCACGGACGCACTTTAAATCACACCGGGGAATCCATAGGCGAAGCTGTCTTTAATACGGCTTTAACCGGTTATCAAGAAATTCTTACCGACCCTTCCTATACAGGCCAAATTGTTGTCATGACCTATCCTTTGATAGGTAATTATGGTGTTAATGAAGAAGACCAAGAATCAGACAAGATTCACGTGAAAGGTTTTGTGGTCAAGGAGTTTTGCCGCAGACCGTCTAACTGGCGTTCTAAGAAAAGCATCATTGATTATTTAGATGAGAATAAGATTCTGGCGATAGAAGGGGTGGATACGCGGGCATTAACGCGTCATTTAAGGCTCTCTGGAGCGATGAAAGCCATTATTTCCACAGAAGATTTTGACCCCAAAATTTTACAGGCCAAGTTAGACAGTGCGCCATCCATGGAAGGGGCTGATTTGGTTAAGGATGTTAGTACAACCAAAAAATACGTATGGAAAGCCAAAGGCCCTCGTAGATTTAAAATTGCGGCCATCGATTGCGGAATTAAGTGGAATATTTTGCGTATTTTGGCGGATTTAGGATGTGAGATCCATGTTTTTCCGGCTACGGCAAATTTTAAAGATATCCTGGCGGTTAAACCAGACGGACTTTTTTTATCTAATGGTCCAGGAGACCCTTCGGTTGTGACCTACGTGATTGAGACCGTCAAACAAGCGTTAGGTAAATTACCAATTTTTGGGATTTGTTTAGGGAATCAAATCTTGGGGTTAGCTTTAGGGGGTAGTACGTATAAATTGAAATTCGGCCATCATGGCGCTAATCATCCGGTTAAAAACCTTGAGAACAATCGCATTGGCATTACATCTCAAAATCATGGCTTTTGCGTGGATGTTCATAGCCTTAATCTTGATGAGGTTGAAGTCATTCATACCAACCTTAATGATCAAAGTGTTGAGGGTATTCGTCACAAGAAATATCCTGCATTCTCTATCCAATACCATCCTGAATCAGCCCCAGGTCCGCATGATTCAAAATATTTGTTTGAACAATTTATTGATATGATTGAACAGCATAAGGGAGAGAAAGCATGAAAAAACAATTATTAGGAATGGTTGTTTTAAGTTTTTTCTTAAGCGGTTGCGCGATGAGGGTGGTGGAAGATGGTCAAACAGGAGTCAAAGCAGACTTTGGTAAAATCGCGGAAGAACCTTTAAGCACAGGCATTCATTTCTTTTGTCCTCTTGTTTCTTGGATAGAGGTATGGAACACCAAAACACAGGAAATCAAAGAAACCGCCAATGTCCCTTCCTCCGAAGGGCTGATCTCAAGTTTGGATATATCAATCCTTTATAATGTCCCCAAGGAAAAAGCAGTCTTTGTTCGCAAAACAATAGGTTCTGATTATGGAGAAATCGTTCTTGAGCCGTATGTTCGAGAGGCCATTCGTAATATTGTGAGCGGTTATGAAGCCAAAGCCCTTTTTAATGAACAGGGGCGTAAAGAAATTGGCCAAAAGATACTGGCATTTCTTAAAGAAAGGTTAGAGCCTCGAGGAATTTTATTGCAGGATGTTCTGTTGCGTGATGTGCGACTTCCGGAAACCTTTGCGCAAAGTATTCAGATGAAATTAAGGACTGAACAAGAGGCATTGCAGAAAGAATTTGAATTGCAAAAAGCCAAAAAAGACGCTGAAATTGAAGTTGCTCGCGCCAATGGAGTGGCCCAAAGCAATAAAATCATCGCCGGTTCTATTGACGAGACCTATTTACATTATTTATGGATTATGGGTCTACAGAAAAACAGCATGGAAGTCATTTACGTTCCAACTGAGGCCAACATTCCTATTATGGAAGCTAGCCGCTTAAAATTAAAAGCAATGGAAAACAAACAATAGTGTATGCCTAAACGTATTGATATTAAAAAAATTCTTATTATAGGCGCGGGGCCAATTGTTATTGGTCAGGCTTGTGAATTTGATTATTCTGGATCTCAAGCTTGCAAAGCCCTCAAGGAAGAAGGTTATGAAGTCGTGCTGGTTAATTCTAATCCAGCGACTATTATGACCGACCCTGGGATTGCGGATGCTACCTACATTGAACCTTTAACGCCAGAGTTTATTGAGAAAATTATTCAGAAAGAACGTCCGGATGCGATCCTGCCTACTTTAGGAGGGCAGACGGGTCTTAATTTGGCAATGAAGCTCCATGAGCAGGGTATTTTGGAAAAATATGGGGTTGAAATGCTCGGCGCTAAATATGAGGTTATCAAAAAGGCGGAAGATCGTTCTGAGTTTAAGGCTGCGGCGATAAAGGTGGGTTTAGATTTACCTAAAAGCGTTTTTGCTTACAATGTTGATGAAGCCAAGAAAGTCGTTGAGGAAATAGGATTTCCTTGCATTATTCGTGCTTCCTTTACTTTAGGAGGCACAGGAGGGGGTATTGCCCGTAACGTGGATGAATTTGAACGGATCGCTTCTTTGGGGATTGAAAGCAGTATGATTCATGAGATTCTGATTGAAGAATCCATTGAAGGTTGGAAAGAATATGAGCTGGAAGTCATGCGGGACAAAGCAGACAATGTTGTTATTATTTGTTCCATTGAAAATTTAGATCCTATGGGCGTCCATACGGGGGACAGTATTACAGTGGCCCCGGCCCAGACGTTAACGGATGTGGAATACCAGCACATGCGGGATTGTTCCATTAAATTGATTCGTGAGATTGGGGTGGAAACTGGTGGGAGCAATATTCAATTTGCCATTAATCCTGATAATGGCCGCATGGTCATTATTGAAATGAACCCGCGCGTTTCTCGTTCTTCCGCTTTGGCTTCTAAGGCCACAGGATTTCCCATTGCCAAATTTGCCGCGAAGCTGGCGGTTGGTTATAGCCTGGATGAGATTCAAAATGATATCACTAAAGAGACTCCAGCGTGTTTTGAACCGTCCATTGATTATGTGGTCATTAAGATTCCACGTTTTACTTTTGAGAAGTTTCCTGAAGCCAAGGATGTCTTAGGCATTCAGATGAAATCTGTCGGCGAAACCATGGCCATTGGACGTAATTTTAAAGAAGCATTGCAAAAAGGCTTGCGAGGTTTAGAAATCGACCATATTGGGTTGGATAATAAACAAGATTTTCGTTATATCGAAGATGAAAAGATTAAGTTGCGCTTAATGGAACCGAATGCCTCACGCATATTCTATTTAAAGTATGCTTTGCAAAAGGGTTATTCTATCGAAGAGGTTTCTAAAATATCTAAGATTGATATCTGGTTTATTGATCAGATTTCTCAAATCTTTGAGTTAGAAGAAGAGCTTAAAAACGTCGTGGCGGCTACAGGGACTTTAAGTCCATCGTACTTAAGGCGGGCCAAAGAGTACGGATTTTCTGATGCCCAGTTGGCAGAGATTATGGATAAAAGTGAAAAAGATGTGCGGCAATTACGTAAAGACCAAGGGATTGTCGCGACTTTTAAGCTGGTGGATACCTGTGCAGCGGAATTTGAGGCGTATACACCCTATTATTACTCCACCTATGAAACTGAAGATGAGTCTATTTTAAATAGTCGCAAACGTGCTTCCAAGAAGAAAAGAATTATGATTTTAGGAGGAGGGCCCAACCGCATTGGTCAAGGCATAGAATTTGACTATTGCTGCTGCCACGCTTCTTTTGCCCTGAAGGAAATGGGATTTGAAACCATTATGGTCAATTCCAATCCCGAAACGGTCTCAACGGACTATGATACTTCAGACCGCTTATACTTTGAGCCATTGACCTTTGAGGATGTCATGAATATTTATGATGTGGAAAAACCTGACGGAGTGATTGTCCAATTTGGAGGACAGACACCGCTCAATTTGGCCCGGCGTTTAAACCAGGCTGGGGTTCCGATTATCGGTACTTCAGTGGATTCTATTGATTTAGCTGAAAACCGAGAACATTTTGCTAGGCTCATCAATGAATTAAAGATTGCCCAGCCGGACAATGCTTCAACAACGTCTAAAGATGAGACGTTAGTTAATGCGGCCCGCATTGGCTATCCTGTTTTAGTCAGACCTTCGTATGTCTTAGGGGGAAGGGCCATGCGTATTGTTTACGATGAAGAATCTTTGAAATCATTTTTAGATGAGGTCCATAGCGTCTCTCGAGGGCATCCGGTACTTATTGATAAATTTCTTGAGGATGCTCAGGAGATAGATGTGGATGCCATCTGTGACGGCCAGCAGGTGTACATTGGTGGGATTATGGAACATATTGAAAACGCGGGGATTCATTCAGGAGATTCCGCATGTGTGCTGCCACCCTACACCTTAAGAGAAGATATTATAAAGGAAATCAAACATCATACGGTACGTTTGGCTAAAGCTCTTAAAGTCATAGGACTGCTGAATATCCAATTTGCTATCAAAGGCAATAAGGTCTACGTATTGGAAGTCAATCCTCGAGCTTCACGCACCTCGCCGTTTGTGTCTAAGGCTATAGGGATTTCTTTGCCCAAGATCGCCGCTCAAATTATGGCAGGAAAAACCTTAAAAGATTTTATATTACCCAATCCTGATGATTTAAAATATTTTTGTGTAAAAGAATCGGTGTTGCCGTTTAGCCGTTTCTCTGGAGTAGACATTATCTTGGGCCCTGAAATGAAATCAACCGGTGAAGTGATGGGGATAGCCGCGACGTTCGAAGCTGCTTTTGCTAAATCCCAGATGGCCGCCAATCAATCCTTGCCTCAGCATGGGACAGTTTTTGTCAGTGTGAATGATTTTGATAAACGTCACGTGGCTTTTATTATCCAGAAATTATCAGATTTTAAATTTAAGATTTTGGCGACTAAGGGGACAGCTAAGGTGTTGCGGGAAAGCGGTATTGAAGTGGCTGTTGTGGACAAACATCACGAGGGGCAGAACAATGCCTTGACGTTACTGAAGAAAAATGAGATAAATTTAATTATCAATACTCCTTCTGGCAAGAAAAGCCAGTCGGATATGCGTTCTATTCGAGCGGCCTCTATACTGCATAATATCCCTTGCATCACTACCTTACAAGGGGCCTGGGCGGCAGTATATGGCATTGAAGCGTCCTTAAGAGAAAAATTCACAGTGGAATCGCTCCAGAGTTTATATAAAGACAGTGGTTCAGTGACGGCTAGTGGCCAACCAGGACAGCCCCCAAAGCCTATTCACAGAGGATAATATATATGTGTGGTATCGTTGGCGTTAGTCATCATAAACAAGCAAGTCAAATGGCTTTCTTAGGTCTTTATGCCCTTCAACATCGAGGAGAGGAGGCCGCTGGTATTGTTTCGTATGATGGCAAAGAAACCCATGTGATTAAGAAGGTTGGACTTGCCGTAGATAATTTTGATGAGGCCAGCATCAGTAAGCTCAAAGGCCATGTGGCCATCGCCCATACGCGGTATTCGACCACCGGAAGCTCTCATTTAAAGAATATTCAGCCGATTTTGGTAACACACCGTAAAAAACCTATTGCTGTGGCCCATAATGGAAATTTGACCAATACAGAAGAGCTGTATTCTAAACTGGAAGAGGAAGGTTCTATTTTTCAGACGTCAATGGACTCAGAAATATTCGTGCATTTGCTGGCCAGGAGTCCCAATGGCGATTTAAAGCAATGGATGATCAACATTTTAAGCCAGGTCAAAGGAGCTTATTCCGTAATATTCTTGGTGGAAGATTATCTCATTGGGGCCCGAGATCCTCAAGGGTTCAGGCCCTTATGTTTAGGTAAACTTGGGGACGGGTATATTTTAGCTTCGGAAAGCTGTGCTCTGGATTTGATGAAAGCGGAATTTGTGAGGGAAATTGAACCCGGCGAAGTGGTGGTTATTAAGGGAAACAAATTAGAATCAGCGTATTTGCCGGAAGCCAGAAAAGCAAAAAGGGCCAGTTGCATATTTGAGAATATTTATTTTGCCCGTCCTGACAGCAATATTTTTGATGACAATGTGTATGAAGTAAGAAAACGTTTGGGCGCGCAGTTAGCGAAAGAGTATCCGGTCAAGGCCGATTTTGTGATGGGGATCCCGGATTCGGGGATGTATGCGGCCTTAGGCTATGCTCAGGAGATGAATTTGCCCTTCGAGGTAGGGATGATTCGTAATCACTATATTGGAAGGACATTCATACAGCCCAGTCAATTTATGCGGGAATTTCGTGTTCGTGTTAAACTGAATCCTATACGGGAGTTGATTAAGGGCAAAAAAGTCATTGTGGTGGAAGATTCTATTGTCAGAGGGACGACTTCAAGGAATCGTATTGAAGAATTAAGAGAAGCAGGTGCCAAGGAAATTCATATGCGTATTTCTTGCCCTCCTATCGTGTCTCCTTGTTATTTTGGGATAGATTTTCCTTCATCAAAAGAATTGATCGCCTATAATAAAACAGTTAAAGAAATCGCTGATTATATTAAAGTTGATACTTTAGGATATTTGAGTTTAGAAGGAATGTTGGCAGTGATGCGAGATAAAGGATTTTGTACGGGATGTTTTACGGGAAAATATCCCGTGGAAATACCTAAAAACACAGATAAATTACAATTGGAGTAAAGCAGGGGTAGATTATGAGCAAATATATTTTTGTCACCGGCGGAGTGGTTTCAAGTCTAGGCAAAGGCATTGCGGCGGCTTCATTAGCCAAGCTGCTTGAGGCCAGAGGTCTTAAGATTGCCATTATTAAATGTGACCCTTATCTGAATGTTGATCCAGGGACAATGAATCCGTATCAGCACGGAGAAGTGTATGTAACGGATGATGGAGCAGAGACAGATTTAGATTTGGGACATTATGAACGCTTTAGCAATGCGTGTTTGTCTAAAGACAGCAGCATCACGGCAGGTAAGGTATATTATTCCGTTATTACCAAAGAACGCAGAGGGGATTATTTAGGCAAAACCATTCAAATTATTCCACACATCACTGATGAAATTAAAGAGCGTATTAAGAAGGTTTCCAAGACGAATGATGTGGACATTACGATTGTTGAAATAGGTGGCACCGTCGGAGATATTGAAAGCCTTCCATTTTTAGAGGCGATTCGTCAATTACGTTGGGAATTGGGAGAGAATTACGCGATTAATATTCATGTTACTCTTCTGCCGTTTATCAAATCCGCGGGAGAGCAGAAGACAAAACCCACACAGCATAGCGTGGGGCGTCTTCGGGAAATCGGTATTGTACCTAATATTTTGTTATGTCGTACTGAAAAACCGATCACTCAAGAACAGCGTGAAAAAATTGCTCTGTTTTGCAATGTGGATATTGAGGCGGTTATAGAAGCGGCGGATGTTAAATATATTTATGAAGTGCCGTCCAATCTTAAAAAAGAAGGATTAGATGAATTAGTTCTTCATAAGTTGAATATAAAACTTCCAGATAAAGGCATTAAGGCTTGGGAACAAGGAGTTATTAAGCGCCTACGCGCACCTTCTCATGAGATAAAGATTGCGGTTGTTGGAAAATATATCGCTCTGCAGGACGCCTATAAATCTATTTATGAAGCTCTTGTGCATGGGGGCATTGCTAATGATGCGAGAGTTAATATCATTAAGGTAGATTCTGAGCAAATCGAAAAAGGGGATCCAAAGAAAATTCTTCACGGGATACAAGGTGTTTTAATCCCCGGAGGGTTCGGCAGCCGCGGCATTGAAGGCAAGATTATGTCGGTAGAGTATGTCCGCGAAATGAAGATTCCGTTTTTTGGAATCTGTTTAGGGATGCAAATAGCCACGATTGAGTATGCTCGCAATGTCTGTGGTTTAAAAGGCGCGAATTCGACGGAATTTGATAAAGAAACAAAGTATCCTATCATTAGTCTTTTAGAAGAACAAAAAGTGGTGAAGGATATGGGAGCGAGCATGCGTTTGGGAGTGTATGCCTGTGAGATTCAAAAAGGAACGAAAAGTTTTGAGGCGTATAAAACAGGGAAAATTTCCGAACGCCATCGCCATCGGTATGAATTTAACAATGAATACCGTGCCAAGTTAGAAGAAAAAGGTCTTATTATTGCTGGCCGTAATGATGAAAAAGATTTAGTTGAGATTATTGAAATTAAGGATCATCCTTGGTTTGTGGGATGTCAATTTCATCCGGAATTTAAATCTAAACCAGATTTGGCCCATCCATTGTTTAAGGCTTTTATAGCCGCGGCTATGGGGCAGATAAAATAATTGATAGAACTGATTCGCGCGGGTGGTGGAATTGGTAGACACGTACGTTTGAGGGGCGTATGGCGTAAGCTATGAGGGTTCAAGTCCCTCCCCGCGCACTATATTAAAATGTCCAAACCTATTGAAATATCCGCAAGTATTCTTTCCGCTGATTTTTCCAAGTTAGCAGAAGAAATTAAACGCTCCCAAACAGCAGGCGTGGATCGTTTTCATATTGATTGCATGGATGGTCATTTTGTTCCCAATCTAACTATCGGCCCTGTGGTTATCCAGTCTATACGAGCGCACACTAATCTTCCTTTAGAAGCGCACTTGATGATAGAACACCCCTGGGATTATATTGAAAGTTATGCGAAGGCTGGGGCAGATATTATTCAAATTCAGGTGGAATGTTATGGGAAACGGCTTACGTCGTGCATTCAATACGGTCAATGGCCCAAAGAAGTGGAATCTATTGATAGTGAACTTTTGCGTAAAGATTTACAAAGGATTCGCAAGTTAGGAAAGAAAGCCTTTATCGTTGTTAATCCTGGGACCCCCTTGATGAGAGAAGTGCTGGCGGATTGCGATGGAGTATTAATAATGTCTGTTAATCCAGGATTCGCGGGGCAAAAATTTATCTCTTCCGTCCTTTTAAAAGTTCAAGAGCTTAAGAAAGTTTTCAAAGGGGATATTGCTATTGATGGAGGGATTAACGCACAGAGCGCGCCGGAAGCAGTCAAAGCTGGGGCCCATGTCCTTATTACTGCCAGTTATCTCTATGGATCCTCTAATCTCCAAGAGAGTATCCATTTTCTTAAAAGTCTTAGAAGTTAGCCAACCGTATTTTTATGTGTTATATTTATACTAGTGATGAAGATATTTAACTTAAAAACATATTCTTGCGCGCAAACGGCCATTGAATACCTCTTATTATTAGCGGTTGTGGGGGTGGTGGTCATTGCTAGTTTCCAACGACTAGTACCGCAGATTCATAATGCCTCAGAAGGGTATTATAATACTGTTTCGGATGTGATTTTAGGGCCTCAAAGCACTGGAGTAAGCCCTCAACCCATTCATGGCAATTGGTGTGAGGTGAAATGTCCCTCGACTCCAGGTGTGGGTAATCCGGTGGGCAATCCAGTCATGTATAGAACTTGTGAATGTCCCTCCCCAGCTTTTGGGGGTACAGATTGTTCGGACCCATCGAATCCTCTGACTCATGGAGTAGGAAACTCTGAAGTACATTGTAATGAGACGGCTCCATCTGTGAGCTGTGGAGCGTGTAATATTGCGACACCACCGGCTTGCGGTCAAATTGTTTTTGGGACAATGGATTGTACAGTGGCGGGGAATTTAGTTAATCAGGTATGTTCTCAGCAAGGCCCGCCTTGCCCTCATTAGATTTTTCGTTGATTCCTAACAAAGACGCTTTTCTCAATATTCTTGGCGTATTTCTTAAGCTCTGCTCCAATTTCACCGATTTGAGCGACGTGGGTAATCTTTTGGGCGTCATTGCTGACAATCCCAATGGAGATGGACACAAAACCGGTCTTGACGGGCTGTCCTTGTCTATCTTTACCTGTTATGAATCCTGCCTTGCGGTCTTCTTCACTGTAGAAATTAGGTGAGACTTTATCGAAATCCTCGACGATTTTCTTTGCCAACTCGTCGGCTTTATTATCATCACAAATAAAAACAAAATCATCTCCGCCAATATGGCCTACAAAGGCATCGCTGGCGCAAACTGATTGGGTGGATTCAATAAGAATACGGGCGGTTTCTCGGATCACTTCATCGCCATGTTCAAAACCGTATTTATCATTGTAGATCTTGAATTTATCTAAATCAACATACCCAACGGCATATATTTTCTGGGAATCAATATGGAGCTGAAGCTCGTCCATGATTGACGCGTTTCCAGGCAGATGCGTCAAGGAGTTGGCATCGAGTGAACGTATCGTGCGTTTTAAAATCATACGAATACGAGCCAGCAGGGTCTCGGGTTCAAAAGGTTTAATCAGATAATCATCTGCCCCGGATTCAATGCCGGTGACCATGTCCTTGGTGTCCCCTTTGCCGGTCAGCATAATAACGGGAAGGTGTCTTAAAAGGATATCTTTTCGTAAATTGCGGCAGAACTCAGGCCCAGTCATAACAGGCATATTATAGTCGGTGATAATAATATCAGGGCTTTTTGACTTTACAAGCTCCAGGCCTTCTTTACCGTTTTTAGCAGAAATAACGGTAAAGTTTTCTGATAGTGTTAAATCCAAAACATCTAATATGTCGGGGTCATCATCAATAATAAGAATCTTCTCTTTACGCATAGTTAGGCTTTCTAAGTTAGTGGAGTATTTTGTTTGTTGGTGTCAAATATCCCTTTATCAATTGGAAGGGTAAAAAAGAAGGACGTTCCTTTACCCAATTGGCTATTGACCCAAATTTTTCCATGATGAGCGTGCACAATATCTTTAGCTAAGACCAGTCCGAGTCCGGTACCCTTGACGGTTTGATTGATTTCATTTTCTGCGCGGAAAAACTCACTGAATAGTTTTTCCACATCTGCCGGGGCAATGCCTATGCCTGAATCCGCTATTTCAAAGGTTGCAAAGCCTTTTCCTGAAGAAGGAAGAACGCTTAGGGTAATGGTCCCTTTTTTAGGAGTAAATTTGACAGCGTTACTTAATAGATTGATAAAAATTCTTTCTGCTTGTGATAAATCGATATAGACATCTGGAATTAAAGGGGAGAGGGCGACATTTAATTTTATTTCTTTGGCGGTGACTTGCGGGGTCAATAAGTCCACAATGTTATCGATAAGGAGTTTTGTTTTATAGACCCCAAAATGCATGTCCACGCGGCCTGATTCAATGCGCGCGATATCCAAAAGATTATTAATAAGATTAACTAGATTGTCCGAATGGGTGTTGATTTTTCCCAGACGTTCTTTGACAGCATCGGGGATATCTCCGATTTTACCGGCCATAAGGATGGCCGCGTAACCCTTAATGGAGGTTAAGGGGGTCCTTAATTCATGAGAAACAGCTGAAATAAATTCTGTTTTTTTGCGGTTGATTTCTTCGACCTGGGACAAAGCGGTCGCCAATTGTTTCGTGCGATCTTTTACCTTAATTTCAAGTTCTTGGCTGGAACGAAAAACTTTATCGAATAATTGGGCATTTTCAATCGCCTGTCCAATTTGACCGGCCAATATGGCAATGAGTTCTTCATCCCCCTGGGTCACAGCTGGGGCGTCAGAACGGTTGCCAACGAAAATAAAACCTAGCATACCTGTTTGAGTCACGATAGGAGCTAGAACATAATGCTCGGTATCGAAGATTTGGAGCATGCGTTCTTTGGTTTTACGAGGAGAATTAATAGAAGAAATGGCTCGGCCTTCATTGAGAGTATTTTTTAGGTAATCATCTTTAAATAGGACTTCCAGGGCTTGTTTAGTAGTGCGTTCATCAAATCCGATTTGAGTGCGGGATTTTGGCCGTTGCTTCTCATCAATTACGACAATTAGAGTTTTTGAAAATCCTAGTTCTTCAAATAGAGAGTTTTTGAGTTTTTCGAAGATTTCATCTTCATTGAGGGCTTGGTTAATCTGACGGGAGGTTCTTTGTAAGGCATTTAAGCCGTTAAGCCTTTTATCTAATTCTTCTTGGGCTTTATTGAGCTCCAGATCTGTTTTGACAATCAGTTTGGCTTGTTCGTCTAATTCATTGAAGGATCGGACCATTTTTTTGTGAGAATTTTCCAGTTGGGCGATTTTTTCTTCACGGGTATTTAAGGTTAACCAAAAATAAATCACTAAAAGGAATAGAATTAAGATCAACACGCATAAAGAGATTGGTAAAATTGAAAAAAAAGATGGGTTCATAGCTTTAACAAATGGCTAAAAGTGAAATGCTTCCATTTTGTAAGTTTGTTTTATTCTCATCTAATCCCGCGGGGCAAAGCTCGCCAAAGCTGGACATGCCGATGAGCGGTGTTGAATACCCTAAGATTTCTTTAATGGTTTGTATTTCTATGAATGAATATTGGCTTAAGGTCCTGTGTCTTACCATAGATTCAAAGACAATCAAAATCTGTGGCTGGCGTCCAGCGAGTGCCATTTTAATCTCTTGAGCCGCCTCCGCTGCTGCATTTTTACAAGAATCCTTGTTGCTGATGGTCAAATGCACTTCAGAGTTCAGCGGGACGCTTGCCTGACATACAATACTCCCATCGTTTAAAATGTCAACAGGGTAGCGAAGCAAATATTGTTGTTGGTCTTCCAAATATATCCCTAAAGGATAATGATCGATGGATGATTTTAACAGGCCTTTTTTAAGATTTTTGGCGTCATCTTTAAGAAACTCTTCGTAGATGCTGATGGCGGGTTTATGGTCAATGGTTTGGATCACGGTCCCCTCAACTCGGGTGATGGTGCGAGGTTTACCTAAGGGTCTAAATCCATGCTTGTTGCTAAAAGCCACGGCAGAGTTAGAACCAAAGAGAAACCCGACAACAGATTTAGAAAGAAGATCTTGTTGATAGAACTGAAAAGTTCTTTTGAGTTTGAAATCATCGCAAGAAAAGGCTCCTGCGATTAGTAAGCTGCGTCCTAACAATTCTTTCATGCCCCGCAGGAGTTGGTCATCATAAAGCGAAAGGCCATCACAAAAAATAATGGAGGCCTGTCGGGTAATGGAGGATTTGTAATCCGCGTTAATTTTACGGCCAAATTCAAACCCAATTTGGTCAAGAGGGTCGCCAGGATGATAGCTTGTGCTGGCGACGGCAAAATTAAGGTCTTGAGAATTAATGGCTAAAATGGCCAGTCCGCGTTTATAAATATCTTCTGAGAAAATGATGCTAGCAGACGATGAGCCGACGAGACGCGCGGGTTTAAGGATGGTGTGGATGACGCTTAGGACTTCTTTGGAACAATAGTGAATAGAAGCGAAGATAATCACCATATCGGTGGTGATGCTGTTGAGCTGGTTTTTGACTAAGACACAGGCTTGATGAGCCGCATCTTTAGGATCTTCGGCTTGACTAAAACCTATGGCAATAGAAGTAGGCATGTTGGTATTATCGGGTCAGGCCAGGGGAGTGTCAATAGAGGCTAATAATATTTATTGACGCTCATGGAAGGGGTTGTTATATTAACGCTCAATAATTTCGACCCTATCCCACTTTGCCTAAGTTTTTTCGTTTTTGGGTGCTTGAGAATAGGGTGGTGTCAACTAATTGAATTGCGGCCCCATCGTCTAGCCTGGTCCAGGACGAAAGATTCTCAGTCTTTAGACACGGGTTCAAATCCCGTTGGGGCTACCAATTTTCACTGGCTTTCTCCACGCAATTCCTCTTGTATAGATTTCTGGCACGATGGAATTCTTTTAAACCAATTTATTCGTTAACGCGTTCATCATCGACGGGTGCGCTTTTACCTGAGACCCATGTCCATTTCATGGGGTAAACATCGGGATCAAAAATGGTGAAATAGAAGTGCCAGATTAGAATGGACAAGCAGGCAAGAATAGCTTCATAATAATGAATAGTCATAACAACATCAAACAGCCATTTAGGCAGATATTTCATTGACCATTCTTTATATAACAAAAGACAACCGGTAATGACCATAATGATCGATCCCCATACCAGGGCCCAATACTCAACCTTTTCAATGTACCCATAGAAAGCTGGCTTTGGTTTTTCTTTGCGCAGACCTAAATAATAGGCAAAAGTTTGTCCACATTGGACGACATCGATCCATTGAGGTAAAAGCGCTTTGAGTTGCCAGCGGCCCTTAGAGGTACAGAACATATACCAGATATGATAAACACATAATATTATAAAAATGGAAGCAGCTAGACGGTGAGAATAGCCCCGCCAATCAATAGCCCCCATAAAAGGCATAGTCCACCAAGCGTTGGGGAATTTGAGTGCGAAACCGCTGTAAGCCAATACAAGAAAAGATACCAATAAGAAGAGATGCTGGATTCTTTCGCTGGTGTTCATGCGTACAATTTTACCTAAACGGGCCATGTGCTGATAATGGGCCTTCATTTTTTGATAAAGATCTAAGAAATTATGAAGGAGCATTAATCCAATGGTAAAAACAATCAAAAAGAAGTAAAAATTCCGGACAATGTGGGTGGATTTATTAGATTTAAGTTGAAGTCCGGAATGGATTTTCTCTTTGACAAATTGTTCACTGATGCCAGCATGACATTGGCCGCAGGTTTTGATGAGGTTGCCGGGATAAATGGAAGAATTTTTGTCGCTGCTAGGTAAAATACTATGTTTGCCATGACAGGAGGCGCAATTAGCGGCGGTTAAAGAGCCTCTTCGAATGGACAGCCCATGGAAGCTTTGCATATAAGTCTCGACGACATCATTAGGGAGTTGATATTTGCTGATAATATGTTTTGCTTGATGGCATTGACCGCAAGTTTCTGTAATATGGGCTGGTTCGATCTTGGAAATTTGCTCTTTGGATTCGTTGACGGAATGTTCTCCGTGGCAATTGGTACAAACAGGGGCCTCACGTTTACCATCAATAACTGCTTTGCCATGTACACTGCGGTTATACTCTTTTAAAATTTCCCCATGACACTTTCCGCAAGTCGAAGGAATATTTTGCCAGAAGAGTTTTGATGCAAGATGGGTAGGCGCGTAAATGTCATGTGCGCCATGACAATCGCTGCACACGGGAGAGCCTGGAATTTTGGCCGCAAGGGCTTTTCCATGGCTACTATTATTGTATCTCTTTGCACTTTCTGTATGGCAGCTATCACAGCTAGCCTTTAATAAATTTGTTGGATGAGGGAGGGACTTAATATCAGAGTGGCAATCGAGGCAAGAAAGCTCACTGTGGATACTTTTTTTAAGGTCTTCAGCATTTACAGACGGTTTAAAACCAGCTTTGCCATGGCAGGAAAGACAACTTTCGTCAGTTAATGCTAAAGGCTTATTGGGAGTATCTATCTGGGCAAAGGACAATGAAAAAGAGAAGAGAAGGAATAGAAATGATAGGCAGGCGGAATTAATTTTCATCACAAAGTTTAATTCAAATTTGATTATTATTTTTTATATTGGATCCTGGTAGAATGTTTAACAAAATCAAATATAACC
>Ga0118677_10005519_pt1 | contig 22072 bp, 22 predicted proteins | sample AliMusrvi5mmetaG_FD_86154 | JGI IMG/M metagenome (GOLD analysis project Ga0118677, IMG submission 86154)
GGCCATGGCGGCCGGCATTTCCGATTCCGCCGGCGGCGCGGCGGCGGCGGTGGCGGCGGCGGCAACCCTCAGCACCAGCAGCCGCATCAACACCAGCATCAGCAGCAGCGCCGCCCCCAAGGGGGCGGCCAGCCCAACGTCCCGCGTCCGCCTGCTCAGCCGGTGCGCACCGCCGACGAGGTCGCCTTCATGGAGAAGACCCCGGTCGACCCGCACGAGTGGATCAATCTGGAGAAGGGCTCGACCGACCCGTCCATGCGCGCCCTGGACCTGCTCTGTCCCATCGGCAAGGGCACCCGGGGCCTGATCGTCTCGCCGCCCAAAGCGGGCAAGACGACCTTCCTTAAGCAGATCTCCAACGCCGTCGCCGCGGTGGACCCGGCCATCAAGCAGTTCTGCCTGCTCATCGACGAGCGCCCCGAGGAGGTGACGGACTTCAAGCGTAGCGTTCCGGCCGAGGTCTGGGCCTCGTCGAGCGACCAGGCCTATGAGCGCCACCGGGAGGTGGCCGAGAACCTCATGCGCGCGGCCATCACCGCGGCGGCCCAGGGGACCGACGTGCTCATCCTGCTCGACTCGCTGACCCGCCTGGCGCGCGTGCACAACCAGTTCGCGGTGGGCAACCGCACCATGTCGGGCGGCCTGGACTCGCGGGCCATGGAGATCCCGCGGCGCTTCTTCGGCGCGGCGCGCAAGCTGGAGGAGGGGGGGTCTTTGACCATCATCGCCTCCATCCTGGTCGACACGGGCTCGCGCATGGACGACATCATCTTCCAGGAGTTTAAGGGCACGGGCAATATGGAGCTGGTGCTCTTCCGCTCCGCGGCCGAGGCGCGCATCTTCCCGGCCTTGAAGGTGCGCGACACGGGCACCCGCAAGGAGGAGAAGCTCCTGCCTCCCGACGTCCTGGAGGGCGTCTACAAGCTGCGCCGCCACCTGGCGCCTATGGGCGAGATGGACGCGACCAAGGCGATGCACGAGATGCTCATGACCTACAAGACCAACAAGGCCCTGCTGGCCTCGCTCAAATGAGGACCGCGATCGCGACGTCCGGAGCGCCGCAGGCTATCGGGCCCTACTCCCAGGCGGTCCAAGCGGGGGGCTGGGTCTTCGTCTCGGGACAGCTGCCGCTGGATCCCGCGGGAGGGGCCATGCCCGCGTCCGTGGCGGAGCAGACGGAGTTCTGCCTGCGCAACGTGGCCGCCATCCTGGGCCAGGCCGGTCTGCAGATGAAGGACGTGGTCAAGACCACGGTCTTCATGACGGACCTCAAGCAGTTCGCGGCCATGAACGACGTGTACGCAAAGCATTTCCCGGCCCCTGGCCCGGCCCGGGCGACCGTGCAGGTGGCGGCCCTGCCCAAGGGCGCCGCTGTGGAGATCGAGGCGGTGGCGTTTGCTGGGACGAAATAAGAGAGCTTGGCAGCGTCTGGCCGCGGCCCTGATCCTGGGGCCGCTCTTGAGCGGCCTGGTGCTCGCGCGCGGCGCCGGCGTCCTGGCGCAGTGGCGCGCGCTGGTCTTCCCGTATCTTTGGCTCTACTTGTTCATCGAGGGGCGGGTCCGGCGCCACGCCTTGAGCGACGGGCAGGTGTTCCTGCTGGGCGGCGCATTCTCCTTCCTCTACGACGGCCTGCTGACCAAGCGGATGCAGGACAGCTTCTCGGTCTCCGGTCTGGACTGGGTGGCGGTGCTGGGCGGGCCGCTGGAGTGGGGGATGACCGCGGTGCTCTGGATGCACTGCCTGCAGGCCTGGCTGCCCAGGGATGAAGAGCCCGCGGCTCTGCCGGGGCAGGGGCTCGTGCTGGTCGGGGTCCCGGCTCTGGCGGCCGTGGTCTACCTGTGGAAGTCGGTGTTCGGCCATTTTCGGGTGGAGCATTTCCTGGGGCCGATGTGGCTCATCGACGACGTGGCGCTGGCGGGCGCGGCGTTGTGGCTGTGGCGCCGCTACCGGCGCAGTCTGCAGGAGCCGAGCTACCACAACCCCGCGTGGGTCTGGGGCTTGGCGGGGCTGGGCTTGTGGTTCCTGGGCTCCGGGCTTCTGGCCGAGGCCTGCCTGGGCCTGACGGCACCGAAGGTCCTGGCTTATACGGTCGGGACCGGCTGGCTGGCGGTGCTGGGGATCTTCCTCTGGGTGACCTGGCGCGACCGGCAGGCCTACAGCGACGAGCCGGTGCGGCGCAGCCGGCCGGCGCTGGCGGCCATGGGTTGCCGCGTGATCGGGACCCTGGTCCTGCTCAAGCTCTTCGGCGCCACGGACGACCCGAGGATGGCCTTCTGGTCCGGGCTGTTGTGCGACTGGCCGTCCAAGGTGCTCTTCTACTACGCCTTTCTGACCTCCCGGCTGGAAGTCTGAATATGGCCCGCCCGCGCCGTCCCTCCGAAGCCCTCCAGCGCTACGCCTTGGGCTTGTCCCGCGAGCGTCTGCTGACGCCCGCGGCCAGGGACTCGGGCCGGCGGCGCGCGGCGCTTCTGCGCCAGCTCAGAGCGGCGGGCATCCAGGGCTGGCCGGAGCGCATGACGCTTTTCACCAAGAGCCTGCCTCTGGGCTGCCGGCCTTGCCTGAAGGGGCAGGGGAGCAATCTGGTGATGACCTTGAAGTGCAACCGGGATTGTTTCTTCTGCTTCAACCCGAAGCCGCGCGCCGCGGGGATGAGCGTGCACGGCCGCTCGGTGCGCGACCTGAAGGAGGGGGTGGGGCTGCTCGGGAGTCTGGGCGTGAGGAGCGTGGGCATCAGCGGCGGCGAGCCTTTGCTGGAGAAAGCCAAGGTCCTGGCTCTGGCGCGGGCTCTGCGCCGGCGCTTCGGCCGCTCTCTGCGCATCGACCTTTACACCAACGGGGATCTGCTGACTGTCCCGGTCTTGAAAAGTCTGAAGGCGGCCGGCGTGTCTGGTCTGCGCATGAATCTGGCGGCCAACGGCTACGATCCGGCGCCGGCGGCTTTGGCTCTGGGGGCCTTCAGGGATGTGGAGGTGGAGATCCCGATGATCCCGGAGGATAAGGGGAAGGTCTTGGTCCTTCTGGGCCAGCTGGAGGAGCTGGGGTGCCGGCATCTGATACTGCATGAGCTCTTCGCTTCGGCGGCCAATGTGTCGCGGATGGAGGGACGATGCGCGCATGAGCGGCGCTCGGGGCTGACCTGGTCGGCCGTGGCGGACAGCGAGGCGGCGGCGCTGGAGGTCCTGCTGGAGGCGGCGCGGGCGAAGCGGAAGCTCTCGGTGTATTATTGCTCGACGGGGACGCAGGCCTGGATCGCGCAGAAGGCCATGGCCCGCTTCGAGCGGCCCTAGGCCGCGCTCACAGCGCCCGAGGCGCGGGCCCGGGCGAGTCCCGGTCCAGCTCCCCCGACTCCAGCAGCGCGTCGAGCTCCGCCAGCAGCCGCGCCTGGTCCCTCGGCAGAGTCCCCTCCAGCGGGACCACGTTGGAGGTGTGGTTCGCCCGGAACACGGTGCGCGAAAGCTCCAGGCCGGCGAGCAGCTCCCGAAGCTCCCGCACCGCCTCGTGCTCCGAGAGTTCCGTGAAGCGCCCCGCCTCGATATCGCGCCGCAGCTCGGTGCCCGGGACCGGGATCACCCGCAGGGCCGACAGCAGCCGTGGCTGGATCCGGTTGAGGACTTCGGCCGAGGCCCGCGCGTGCTCGCCGCTGCGCGGCCTGCCGCCCAGCCCCAGCATCACCATCACGGACAGATGTAGGCCGCAGGCCTGGGCGCGCGCGGCCTCGCGCGCCATCAGCCCGGCCGACTCCCCCTTGCGCATCCTCTTGAGCACCGCCTCATCGCCGCTCTCCAGCCCCAGGTAGAGCGTGTGCAGCCTCAGGGCCCGCAGGGCGCGCAGTTCGGCGTCGGACTTCTCCGCGATGGCCGAGCCCGTGGCGTAGACATTGACCCGGGCCAGCGACGGCAGCCGTTCGTTCAGGGATTGCAGGATCGCGGCGAGCTCGGCGAAAGGCCGGCGCAGGACATCCCCGTCGGCCAGGAACACCCGCCGCGCGTCGCGGCGAGCCTCTTGGGCGAACAGGGCCTCGACCTTGGAGAGCCCTAGCCGGCGGAACTCCACGCCCTTGTACATCCCGCAGAAGGAGCAGCGGTTGTAGGGACAACCTTGGTCCACCTGCAGGATCAGGCTGTCCGCCTCGGCCGGCGGCCGGAACAGAGGCTCGGGCATGATGCAGGCATTCTAGCACACGCCCATCGGGTCTCGCGGCCGCCCAAAGGCGGCCTAGAGCAGCGCCTCTACCACCGCGCACCAGGCCTCGGCCAGGTTGCTCACCGCGTAGCCGCCCCCGCCCAGGGCCAGGAGGCGGTTCTTGGAGTGCTTCTGAGCCAGCACCCGCAGCCGGCCCGCGGCCCAGCCGTGGCAGCGCGGCGAGAAGGCTAGATGCGCGATGGGGTCGCCCGCCACGCTGTCGGCGCCGCACTGCAGCAGGATGACCTCCGGCCGGCGCCCGTCGAGGAACGCCTCCGCCTTCGCGAACGCGGCCAGGAAATCCTGCTCGTCCGCGCCGGGCAGCAGGGGCAGGTTCAGCTTGGTGCCCGCGGCCGCGCCCAGGCCCGACTCCTCGGCTCCGCCCGTGCCCGGGAAGAGGAAGCGGCCGTCCTCATGGATGTCTGCGATGAGGATGCCCGGGTCCGAGGCGAAGGAGTAGTAGACCCCGTCGCCGTGGTGCGCGTCGATGTCCACGTAGCCGATGCGCCGCACTCCGTAGCGCCGCCGCAGCTGCTCGATGGCGATCCCGATGTCGTTGAACACGCAGAAGCCCGCGGCCCGGTCCCGGGCCGCGTGGTGCAGGCCCCCGATCGGGCAGAAGGCCCGCGCGCAGCGGCCCTCCATGATGAGGCGTACGGCCTTCAGCGTGCTGCCGACCACCGTGCAGGCGGCCTGGAACACGCCGGGGAAGGCCGGCGTGTCGCCCGCGTCGAGGAAGTGCACGCCCATGCGCGCGGCGCGCCGCACGAAGCGCACGTGGTGCTTGGTGTGGAACAGCCGCAGGACGTCCTCCTCGCAGCACTCGGGCGCCTCGACGGCCGCGCGGCGGTCGAGCCCGCGGCGGCAGAGCTCCTTCCAGAAGCCCGGCAGGCGCGCCGCGCTGAACGGATGCGGCTCGGGGAAGGAGTAGGCTTCCAGCTCACGGCCATAGAGGATGCGCAACAGGTCCACGCTCGCGGCGTCCGGCGCGGCGGGCGCGGGCTTGGGGCGCGCTTGCGAAGAGCGATCCGCCAAGATCCGGGGCATAGGCTACCCTACCTATAGTATGACTCCATTTTCAGCGTCCGGCGCGGCTCAGGGCTTGGCCGCGGCCGCCGGCGCCAGGCCTTCCAGGATGAGCCGGCTCTGCGCCAGGTCCAGCTGGACCAGGAAGTTTTTCAAGAACGATATCCCCAGCAGGCCTTCCGCGTCCGGTCCGGGCGCGGCCAGCACCACCGCCGGCGTCTTCTCCACGCGGGAGCTTCCTACGGCCAGGGAGTCCAGCATGATCAGCGTGCCCGCCACCGTCTTGCCGTCGGCCAGGACCGTGTGGACCGCGGTCCCGCCCGTCAGGCCCAGCTCCGCGGCCAGCTTAGGGGAGATCACGGTCTGGCTGGCCCCGGTGTCCACCAGCAGCGGGGCCCGGACCTTGCCGTTGAAGAGCGCGTCGACCACCAGATGCTCGCCGGAGCGGTGGGATGCCACCGCGTCCCTCTTGAAGTCCTTGGCCATGTCGGAGAGCTCCTGGGCGGCGTCCGAGAAGAAGGCCGCCGCGGACTCGTCCCGCGGGCCGGCGCGCAGGCGCGCGAGGTTGGCGGCCGCGTAGCGCCGCAGGGCGTCGTAGTCCGCGACGTAGCGCCCCACCGCCGCCTCTCCCGACTCCAGCTTGCGGCCGGCCTCCTCGGAGCGATAGGCGTTGGCCTGCAGCTGGGCGTTGAGGGCATTGATCTCGCCCACCAGGTCGTTGTAGCCGTGGACGTTCGGGTCGGCGCGGGCGAGCGCGGCGGCCAGGGCCGGCTGGCGGCTGCGCAGCTCGCGCGCCTGAGCCCCCAGCTCCTCCTGCTCGCCCAGGATCTGCTCGCGCTCGCGGTGGGCGTCCTGTGCCGCGTCCCGGCCGCGGCGGGCCGCTTCCAGGAGGCGGGCCAGCGTCTCGGCGCCCGCGGGCGCCGAGAGCGCCCCGGACCGGGCGGCCTGGCCCAGGAAGCGGCGCTCGAGCGCCTGGCGCTGCTTGGCGCTGGAGCGGCGGATGGAGGAGATGTCCGCCTTTTTTAGCACCGTTTCGCCGTAGCCGAAATCCAGCGTCACCTGGGCGGCGTCCTCGCCGCGGATGAGGCCCTCCAGCGTCCGGCCGTTCTTGAGGAGGATCTGGTCGGCCCGGGCGGCCGCGGGGCAGAGGGCGAGCAGCAGGAGCGGCAGGCGCCAGCCCATCAAGGCCTCAGGAGCCGGCGGCGGGGGCCGGGGCCGCGGGTCGTCGGGTTCATAAGCCTCGACATTATAACGGAATAGAAGCTCTCGAGACAGGCGGCGCCCGTCTTCGGGACCCCACGACGCATTGTGTATAATCATCACCTATGAAGACCTCGGTCTACCAGGAGCTCGAGTGGCGGGGCTTTATCAAGCAGAAGACCAGCCCCGAGATCGAGGGCCTGCTCTCCAAGGAGCGGCTCAAGGTCTACGTGGGCTTCGACCCCACCGGAGCCAGCCTGCACATCGGCTCCTTGGTCACCATCATGGGGCTGGCCCACCTGCAGCGGGCCGGGCACACCCCCGTCGTTCTCATGGGCGGGGCCACGGGCATGATCGGCGACCCCAGCGGCAAGACCGAGGAGCGCCAGCTCCAGACTTTGGAGACCATCCGCGAGAGGGTGGAGAGCGTGCGCAAGCAGCTGGAGAGGTTCTTCTCCTTCGAGGGCGACAACGCCGCGGTCATGGTCAATAACCTGGACTGGACCGCCAAGTTCTCCTACCTGGATTTCATGCGCGACGTGGGCAAGCATTTCACGGTCAAGGACATGCTGGAGAAGGACTCGGTCAAAAGACGCCTCGAGCGCGAGCAGTCCATCTCCTACACCGAGTTCTCCTACATGATCCTGCAGGCTTACGACTTCCTGCATCTCCATGACGAGCTGGGCTGCCGGCTGCAGGCCGGGGGCGATGACCAGTGGGGCAACATCACCATGGGCATCGACCTCATCCGCAAGCTGAGGGGCAAGGAAGCTTTCGGCCTGACCTTCCCGCTCTTGACCACGGCCACGGGCGAGAAGTTCGGCAAGACCGAGAAGGGGACCAGCGTCTGGCTCGACGCCAAACTCACCACTCCTTACCGCTTCTACCAGTACTTCATCAACGTGGATGATAAGGATGTCGTCGGCCACCTCAAGCTCTTCACCTATCTCTCCCAGGACCAGATCGGCGAACTGGAGCTGGCGACCAGCGCGCATCCGGAGCGGCGCCAAGCCCAGAAGCGGCTCGCGCGCGAGGTCACCGCCCTGGTGCACGGCGCGGCGGCCGCCGACTCCGTGGCCCGGGCCTCGGAGGTCGTGTTCAGCGAGGCCGTCCGCGATATCCCGGAGGACATCTTCCGCGAGGTCTTCGCGGACGTGCACACCTCGACCGTGCCGGCCGCCGACCTGGCCGCGGGTTTGGCCCCGGTGGACGCGGTGGTCAAGGCGGGCCTGGCCAAGAGCCGCGGCGAAGCCCGGCGCCTGGTGGAGCAGGGTGGAATCTACCTCAACAACCGCAAGGCCGGCTTGGAACAGAAGATCACCGCCGAAGGTCTTCTCTTCGGCCGCTGGCTCCTCCTGCGCAAGGGCAGGAAGGAGACCTGCCTGCTCAAGTTCGAGTAGGGCGTTCTAGGGCAGGGGCATCTCCGCCTCGCGCGGCACCGTCACCGCGAAGAGCACGCGCTCCAGGTAAGGGGAGGACTTCCCCGATCTGGACATCCGTACCGTATCGCGGTAGAACCGGTCGGCCTCCGCCGCGGTCCTCTTGCCCAGAGCGATGTCGTTGGCGAGATTGAGGCACAGGAGGTTGGTCTCCTCGCTCTCGCCGCGGGCCGTGAGCTCGCCGTTCGTCACGTCCACGCTCAGGCCCCGGCCGAAGCGGAGCATCTCCGGGAGCTTGTCCGGCGGGATGCGGTAGGAGACCGCATGCTCCAGGAATCCGGCGGCCGCCTTCGAGACCACGATCCTCTTCCAGGGTGGGATCGCAAACCATTCCAAGCGGTCCTTGGCCACCCATTGCGGCGGCCCATATTCGTCGACCATCAGGCGGGCGGCCAGGTTCGAGCCTTGGTCCCAGTCCGCGACCTGCGCCAGGGCCTGGTCCGAGGCTGCCTTCCGCGAGTGCTCCACCCAGACCTGGGTCCCGTAGATGGCTATCGCCAACAGAGCGAACCCACCGAAAACAATCGCGAGTTTCTTGAACATACTCTACCCCCCGCTCCCTGTCGGAGCCTGGGCTTCACCATAGTATGGGCGGGGGGGAGCAAATTTAAATCAAATCCCGCGGGGCCTTTGCTTGTGGAGGTCCTTTGATGTTGTTTAAAATCTCAATCGATATGACAAAGAACCTCATACGCGACTCGCTCCTGATTTTATCCTTGATCGCCGTTTCCTCCCCAGCTTTCGCGCAAACTCTCGCGGCAGAGGCCGCCCCCGCGACGACCCCGGCACCGGCGAGCGCTCCCGCGGCCGTTCCCGCTCCTGCTCCAGAGGCGGTGGTCGCTCCCGCCCCCGCGGTAGAGGCCACCCCCGAGCCGGCAGCCGCTCCTGCTCCAGTGGAGGCTCCCCCGGCATTGAACATCCCGGTGAAAGAGGCGCCGCGGAAAAGCCCGGTCGCCATCACGGCGGGGATGAGCCTGGCGTTGACCCAGTGGAATCAGGCTTTCGGCTTCAACCAGCAGCTCAGCTACCATTTCGCTTCGGACGCCTATACGCGGCTGGAAGGCAACCTCGCTCTGTCCGATCTGGGCATATCCATGGGCGCCAGCGCTGAGGTGGACAACAACGCGATCGGGGCCGCCAACAAGTACATGGGCTACATCGGCCTGAAGCAATTCTACCTCCGCGCCGGGGGCGGCCAACTGCGAGGCACCACGACCTGGAGCGGCGTGAAAGACTCACGGTTGCCGGTCAGTTCCTCCTTCAACACCCGGTACAGCAATGTGGATCTGCTGATATGGTTCAAGCATTTCCTCGGAGTCCCAGGCCTTCCGGCATTCGTCGGAGTGGGGTACACATCTTTCAACCTGCCGGTGGAAATCAAAGCCTGGGAAAGCCCTGACAAAGGACATACCTGGCGTCAGCTGACCTCGGTGTATGACCCGGATTATAAAGTCCATCTCTATAATGTCCTGTTCGGCTTCGACACGTTCACGAGCAGCATGCTCTATCCTGACACCGACATGATGGCGGCGAACAATCCCAGCAAAGAAGGATGGGGGATGTTCTTCGCCACGGAAGACCGTTTTGGGATCGGCCCAGCCACGATCAGCCCTAACGCTTTTCAGGCCGCCCAGGCACTGAATAAAAATTTAAATCCTCTTTATTCTGCGACCAGCGATTCCTCGAACTATTGGCTGATCCAGAACGACACGAGCCTCGGTGTGAAATGGACCAAGAACCTCGGGAGCGCGCGATTGGCCTTGGGCCTCGGATACGGCGTGTCTTTGCTGATCGGTGAAGCGTTCCAAGGGGTCCCGAGCAGCCCCACCCAAGTGACGCTCCAGCCGGAAGAGTGCTTCCTCAATCACGGCCCCATCGCCCGCATGTACATGCGGTGGTAAGCGCCTGAATCCTCCGAGGCCGGGCGGCCTGTCATGAAACGCCTGCTGGCGCAGCTCTCGCGTCGGGACACTCATCCCGCCATCCAGTTCATCAAATACGCCATGGGCGGCGCGCTGGCCACCGTGGTGGAGATCCTGATCTTCTACTTCGTCGCGATCTGGATCCTGCCCGCCCTGGCTCCCGGCGACCCGGCCGCGAGACTGCTCGGTCTGCGTCTGGCGCCCATCGCCGAGGGCGCGCGCTCCGCGCACTACGTCTGGGGGAAGATGATCGCCGGCGTGTTCTCCAACCTGACGGCCTATATCGTCAACGTCCTCTGGGTCTTCACTCCCGGCCGGCACAGCCGGAAGATGGAATTCGCCCTCTTCTACGCGCTCTCCGCGGTCAGCTTCACCCTCGGCACGGCTCTGGGCTGGCTGCTGATCAAATGGGCCGGCCTGCCCACCACCTACGCCTTCGCCGCCAACGGCGCGGCCTCCATCGCGATCAACTACGCCGGCCGGAAGTTCTTCGTTTTCAAGGGTTAGGCGGCTCGCCGTCCGCTCGGGCGGGATCGGGAGCGCGGCTCGTCGTGCCAAAGGGCGTCGGGAAATGTTTCAATCTGACAGGACCAGACTCCATGCCCAACGCCGCCTTGGCCGTGATCCTCGCGCTCTGGCCCGGCCCGTGCCGGGCCGATGAGGCGGCGGCCGGGCCGTCGGCGCCGGAGTTCCAGGTCAGCGCGCTGCCCGAGTTGTCCGTCGCCACCGCGCCCGCGACGGCCAGCGTCTGGAACACGCCCCGCGCCGAGATCCCGGTCGAGGCGGGCCGCACCGAGGGCTTCCATTTCGAGTACGTGGACGCGGCCGAGCTCAGGAAATACGACGCGGTCGTGAGATTCGAGACCGGCGACGCGCCGCCGCAGGACAAGGCGGACCGCTGGCGCGGCCTGGGACGCGCGGTCAAGTCTTTGGCGGGAGCGGCCGAGGCGCGCGCCTCGGCCTGGGAGGATTACGCGGCCCAGCAGGCGCTGGATGCCGTCCTGGAGAAGGAGAACAGCGGCGCGGCTCCGGATGAGAAGAGGGCTGCCTGGCTGGGGCTGGCCAGGAGCTATCCCAAATACACGCACACGGCGCAGGAGCAGGCCCAGGAGTGGCAGCGCTACGCGCGGGAGCTGACGGCCGTGGCCGTGGTCAAGCGCCAGCGCGCGAAGATCCGGGACCGGGACTGGGCCAGGCTGAGCCGGCTCCTGGCGCTGTCCGCGCTCGACGAGGGGGTCAAGCGGGCGGCTGCGGCCGCCTTCGTCCGGGCGTACGGCAAGACGGCCGACGATGACCCCTATATCGTCCAACTCCTGCCGCTCCTGCCCAAAGAGATGCTAAGCCCCGAGGAGGCCGGCCTCCTGGCGGGGGTCGAGTGGGTGACAATCGCGGGGGGGAGCTTCGTCATGGGCGCGACCGACCTCGGAGCCTCCTCCCTGCCGCGGCACCGCGTCGAGGTGAGGACCTTCCGGATGGCCCGGACGCTCGTGACGAACCGGCAGTACCAGGCCTGCGTCCAGGCCGGGGCCTGCGCGGCGCCGGCCGACTGCGGCGAGAAGTTCAAGGGCGGCGAGCAGCCGGTGGTCGGCGTGGACTGGGGCCAGGCGCAGGCCTTCGCCCAATGGGCCGGAGGCCGGCTGCCCACGGAGGCGGAATGGGAGTTCGCGGCGCGCGGCCGGGGCCAGGAGCAGAGATACCCCTGGGGCGATGCGGAGCCGGACTGCGGCCTGGCGGTCCTCGATGACGCCCGCTGGCCTCAGGCCAGCCGGCCCGGCTGCGGCCGGGGCGCGACCTGGCCGGTCTGCTCAAAGCCCAAAGGAAACACTCAGCAAGGGCTCTGCGACATGGGGGGCGATGCGTGGGAGTGGGTGCAGGATCGGTCCCACGACAGCTACACCGAGGCGCCGAGGGACGGCAGCGCCTGGGAATCGCCGGCCGGCTCGGAGCGGGTCATCCGCGGCGGGGCCTGGGACTACAGCGCTACCGCGCCGCGGTCCGCCGGCCGCGGCTCCCGCGCCTCGGGCCAGCGCACCAACGACGTCGGGTTCCGTCTGGCGCAGTCGATCCTTCTGTAGGGTCCGGACGGGCGGCCGTTTCAGCGCAGCTTCGCGAAGACGCGGTCGAACTCCTGGGCGACCTCTTCGGGCGTGGCGAAGGCTTTCTTCTTCCGCCCGTGCGGCCGCAGGAGCGCGTGCAGTATCGGGGCTCCGGTGCTCGTCTCGGCCATGGTGACCGAGGCCGCGCTCCAGTCGGGCGCCATGCGGCCCAAGATCAGGGCGTCGGCTCCGGACTGCGAGCGGATCATCTCCAGGGCCTCGATGCCGTAGCCCAGCTCGCGGTCGGGCTTGTACTTCGCGAGGACCAGCGCGAGGGCCTTCTGGTCGATGGGCTCGTACATTTCCCGCTGGAAGATGGCGTCGATGGCGTCGGCGATGGCCTGGCCCTTGCCGCTCCTGTCGACGAAGGCCGTGACGCCGATGCGGCGGTAGCTCCCGAAATTGACGGCCTCTTCAGGCCTGACCTCCGACTTCGGTCCGCCGCACGCGGTCAGCGCGAACAGTGCGGCCAAGGCGATCCCGGCAGTCCCATGACGCATGATGTCTTATACTGACTAAGGCCGCCGCTTGTCAATGGGTCTCATGCGTTCGCCCATGGCGATGGTGCGGGCCTCGGCCGCGCTGCGCTCGGCGGCCTCGATGACGAGCAGTCCATCCCGCGAATCCGCGGGGTCCACGGGCACGGGCGCGCCTTGAAGCAGTGCCGCTGCGATCCCCTGATAATAATCCTGATACGCGCCGGGCAGGGTCTCGATCCTCTGGCGGGACCCATCCGCGGCCGTGAGCGTTCCGAACATCTCGGGCGCTTCTCGCCCCCAGTCGGATCCCGTGGGCCGGCGTCCGGCGGAGAGCGCCGCTTCCTGCGGATCCATCCCGGATTTGAGCAACGAGCCGGCATCGCCGTGAACGATGAACCGCGGCCCGGGCTCTTTCACCAGCGACGCCCCGTGGAGGACCGCGCGCTTGCGGCCATAGTGCAGGATCAGGTGGAAATAGTCCGTCGCCTTCGCGCCGGGGCGTTGCGCCAAGAGGTCCGCGGCCACGGATTCGGGCATCCCGAACAGGTGCAGGGCCTGGTCGATCAGGTGCGACCCTAGATCGTAAAGCGCTCCCGCTCCGGGGCCAGGCGCCTCCCGCCAGCTGTCCTGGACCGCGGGACGGAAGCGGTCGAAATGCGCTTCGTAGTAATAGACCTCGCCCAGCCGGCGCTGCTGGATGCAGCGCTTCACCGTGAGGAAGTCGTTGTCCCACCGGCGATTCTGGAACACGCTGAGCAGCCGTCCCTGCCGCCGCGCCAGAGCGATGAGTTCGTCCGCCTCGCGTGAGGTGAGCGTGAACGGCTTGTCTACGACCACATCCTTGCCGGCCAGGAGCGCGGCGCGCGCCAGCTCGAAGTGGGTCGCCGTCGGCGTGGAGATGACGATCAATCCGATGGCGGGATCGGAGAACAAGTCTTCGGCTCGCGGCCGCACCGGCACATCGGGCCGATCGCGCCGCACAAGGTCGCCGCGGCTGGTGACCACGCCCGCCAGCCGGAGGGACGGGGTCGAATCGATCAGAGGGGCATGGAATACGGCTCCTCCCAGACCGTAGCCGATGAGGCCTACTTGGATGGTGTCCATAGCGTGATCCTGAGGTGTCCCATAGTACAATTTATGGGAAGGCACCTCTGAAATCCGCAACGATATCAAGCTATAATTTAGCCCTGGAGAGTTGGCCGAGTGGTTTAAGGCGGCGGTCTTGAAAACCAAGCTACGGTTGTGAGTCCTCGACGAGATTCAGTCCATCCGACGGAGAAATGAAGTTGCGCTGTTGACCACGGTTGACTGAAATTGACCGGAATTGCTCCAAAGTGGACACAAAGTGGACAGAGTTCGGGCGGTACAAGGAGCCCCCAGGAAAGGTAGAATCGCTTTACTGGAGAGGTGGCCGAGCGGTTTAAGGCAGCGCTCTTGAAAAGCGCCAGGGGTGAAAGCCCCTCGTGAGTTCGAATCTCACCCTCTCCGATGATTTTTGTTACCCTCTAAGACCATCGGAGTCCTCGGGCCACGTCGTTGGGGGGGCACCCAGAACCACCACTCCTGTCAGGAGCTCGGTCTTAGGCCGGCTAAAAAGATTGAGGCGCCAAGGCAAGCGTCGTTCTATCGACTGCCTTGGCGCCCCAGATCGTGCCGAGCACCCGTCCTGAGTCCGGAACGCGTCCGCGACTGCAACGGCGACTCACGCATGGTCCGACGCGGCACCGGCCACGACTTCAGCGTACGGTCCGTTGAGACCACTTCTCGTTACCAACCACTTCGACGACACCGGACTCAGGACGGACGAGAACGCTCGACTCTGGGAGTATAGCCGGATGCTGCGATTCGTCAAGACCCATTTCCATGCTTCATGGTCTCGGCGTAGGCGTGCTTGCCAGCATCTATCGAGGCCGCAATCTGTGACTGCCGATGCGTCGCCTCCTCTTTGACCTTGGCCAAGAGGTCCGAACCTTGGTCGCGCTTTTCTTTTAGCCACTCTCCCATTTGGGCCCGCGTCTCCTTGCCCGACTTCGGCGCGAAGAGCACTCCCATCACGACGCCAGTGATGACGCCCAGGGCGGCCCCGAAGGCCACTCCGGTGATGTTGAAACCCATATTCCGATCCTTCTCTTCTGTCTCCATACTCCTGTCCTCCATGATGCGATAGATTAGCGTGAAGAGGTCAAGTAAACTTCAAGCCTGCACTCCAGACGCACGGGCCGACATCCACCTTCCCTTTTAGTGGCCATACCCTCCTGGGATGGCCGGAGGTAAATGATAAAATCTGTCCCAGTGGAAACCATCACCTGCACCTGCGGCGCCAAGGTCACGCGTCCCATCGGTACGGCCTCGGTCTGCGCCTGCGGGAGAGATGTGGCGGCGACCTTGACCCTAGCCCAGCACCCCGGGGAAAAGACAGCAAGAAAGAGTTCCAAGATTTCTCCTGCTCAGGAATCCCGACCCCGGCCCCTGCTGCCGATGAAAGACAAGCCGCACATAGCGAAACGGTAGGAGGGACTCGAATGCGCTGGTACCATGACATCGCCTACTTCTTCGGTGGCGCGTTCCTGGCAAACGCGATCCCACATTTCGTGAGCGGCGTCACCGGGCACCCGTTCCAGAGCCCGTTCGCGACGCCGCCGGGCCAAGGACTATCGTCAGCGTGGGTCAACGTCCTGTGGGGCTCGACGAATCTCGTCTTCGCGTACCTGCTTCTGGGTCGGGTCGGCAACTTCGAATTCCGCCGTTGGCGTCATATCCTGGCCGCGTTCGCGGGCTGGCTGGCGATGGCGCTGATGCTCGCGCGCGCCTTTGGGCGCTTCTACGGCGGTCTGTGAGGCGAGCCCGCTGGACCGCATAGGTTTGTTACCGGGAGAACGGCGACAGGTTCGGCTAGAGGGAAATTATTTTGTTGTAATTTTTAGTGACAGAACAATGGACAACTTCTAGGCAATATATTTACAACGGTTGCGAATTAAGATTGTTTATTATGTATGATATCGCTCATTTCCAGGTAAATTATTTAGCAGATATGGAGACAAAATAAATGCCAACATGGAATGTTAGATTTGATTTGGCAATCGATGACCGCCAATATGAAATGGTTGTATTGGTGGAACGGGCAGACGCCTTTGCAAGAGTTATCCGTGCCATCCCGATCACACCAGCCGTTCAGCAATACATCGACTGCCTGAACATCCATCGTGCTGTGCGTGGCACCACTGCGTTGGAGGGATCAACAGTCACGGAAGAAGAAGTCGCGGACATATTGGAGCACCCAGGAAAAGAAATACTTCCTCTAGCTCGTGCTCGCGAACAACAAGAGGTTCTAAACGCTAAGGCGGCCATGGACTATGTCATCCAGATTCTGGATCATGATGTTGAGGAGAGGTTGACCGAAGAGAAGGTCAAACACATACACCTTTTGACTACACAGAACATTGCCTACGCCCACAACCAGCCAGGAGAATATCGGCATCATCCTGTTGTGGCAGGGACTTATGTCCCCCCAAGAACAGGAGAAGAGGTCCGAAACAAAATGGGTGAGTTCTTTCAATGGCTTTATTCCCCCCAGGCGAAAGCCCTTCATCCCGCGATTCGCGCATTGGCTGCCCATTTTTATTTTATCAGCATCCATCCTTTTGGCGATGGCAATGGTCGGACCGCTCGAACTATTGAGAGCTATCTCCTATATCAGGGAGGTCTAAATGCGCGAGGATTTTACTCTTTAGCCAACTATTACTACCGGAACCGTGAGGATTATATGAACCTCTTGGATGAGGTCCGGTTTAGAACCAATGGAAGCCTTGGCCCATTTCTCCGATTTGGACTTCAGGGACTGGTGGCCGAATTGCAAAGCGTACATGAAGAAGTCTTAGCGGAAGTTCGTCGTATCGCTTATAGGGACTTCGCACGGGAGCATTTGCTGGAGCATTCCGAGACTGAGAAGCTTCATAGACAAACTGCGCAAAGGTTGTTGAGTCTCGCCACATGGCTATCCGTTGAGCGCAAGGGCGTCTCCATTTCGAAATTGAAGCGTGGAGATATCGCGCCGCCGGTGGCTTACCGAGGCAAACACCCCAGAACCCTGGCCAGGGACATTGATTTTCTAATGAAGAGTGGCCTTTTCAAAATGGAAGGGGATAATCTCCTCGCGAATATTGACCGCATGTCCTGCTTTACCGTCCGCCACTACGGTAATCCACCGAAGGCCACCGAATAGGACAGGCATGGGGCTTGTGAATGTCTGAGCGGTCGATGTTTTGGGCGCAGTCCAATCCTTGGCCCGGAGAGTAGCTGGGTGACTCGGGGCCGCACGATCCTCATCAACGCTGCCATCTGGGACAAACCCGCCTCCCCAATTGGCTAGACTACCCCTATGACGGCGGACGAGGAGCCTGGGGCAAGCCCGCCGAGATCGTCAGCGGACCGCCCCCCTCGGCCCGTTCCGTCCAGGACCGTAAGCGCACCTTCTTCCACCCCCTCAGCGGGCTGGTGATCCTGGGCGTGGACTGGCTCGCCTTCGGCATAGACCTGCCCACGGAGTTCCTGTTCACCCCTTTCGTCAGCCTCGTTGCCTTCGGCGTCACCCTCTGGGCCGTGGCCAGGATACAGATGCGCGAGGGGGACGGCTGGAAGAGCGCCTATTTCAAAGCCTTTCTGGGTGCGGTCGCAGCCGGCGTGCCATTCCCGGTCACCGGCACCATCGTGGGCGCGGCCATCCTGCTCCTGTCTGGGCTGCCCAGGGGCATGGGCTCTCTCTGGCGACGATGATTCTCGCACGACCCCGTCCCATCCCAGTTCCCAAGCGCTGAGCGCCCGCGCCGATGATCCAGAAGACCAATGAGCCCACGGGAGGCCTGGGTCCCGGGATGGTCGTTGACGCCGCCCAGGCCCCGGCGGCCACGCGCCCCGTCCAGAGCCTAATGGCAGCCCCGAGCACAGTCAAAACCGGGGGCAGGCCGCGCCGCTGGACCGGATGGATAGGGCCTTCGGCGGCCTTTTGCTATTATGGCGTCTGGCAGGCGCCCTCGGGGGCCTGGGCTGGGAAGTTACTTACCATAAGCTCAGTATGTTACCCACAAAGTCCTCTTATCCCTACTACAATCCGTTGCGGCGGAGGCAGGGATCGTGGCGGGGGGCCACGAGGAGCACCACGAGGAGCTTGGGCGCTGACGGATACCTTCGGCGAATATGATTCGCAAGCCGCACAGGCAGGCTGGCCCCTGGGCGGGTCCCCGGGCGATCCGTTGGCCATGAGAGCTTGGTCCGCGTCGGCCGTCTTCCTCCTGATGCTCGCCGCTCCGGTTTGCGCCGGCAAGGTGGTCACTGGGATTGCGGAGCTCGGCCCGCACTACAAAGTGTTGGCGATTGAGAAGAACATCCATCCGCAAAACCAAATGGTGGCGTACACGCGGCTGGACCAGCAATGCCGCGTCCAGCGCGATCCGAAGCAGGCCAACGCGCCGGTGTTAGACTTTTATTGGCTCATGGATCATGCTCGCTACAAGCCCGTGAACGTCCTGATCAGGCGCGGCATCCGCAAGCGGTTCTTGATCGAGACGGCCTCGGCGCAGAATAGGGCCGACGGCTCCTTCTCGGTCCGCCTCAATGAATTGGACGAGGTCGACAACGACCTGGGGGCGGCTCCCCGCCTTTGGGTCCGCGGGCGGAGGACGGCCCGAGGCTGCGTCGCTGAAGCCAGCATCACTTTGGGCCCCTCGAACAACAACGCGGTGATCCGGCTCGACTCGATCTACTCCGAAGCCGAGTTGAAGGGGCTCTTCAGCGCCAAGGTGAAACTGATCACGTTGAAGGGAGTGGACTTGAAGACCGGCAAGCCCGTCGTCCGCGTCTACCGGGCCAAGTAGATTGTAGGGCGTGGTTGTCGTGATAGCGCTTCTCGCCGGGTAGGTGGCAGTCGATATTCCTCCGGCGGATGATGACCTGCCAGTTGATATAGACGAGTCCAGTCAAGGCCCTGCGTCTGCGCCGCGTAGCGCCGCTTACGGCCTGTTTACATGCAGTATGGACACCCAATGGACACCTGGGAAAGGACCAGACAGATGGCCGGAGGGCGCCGAGGAGGGCACTTCGGCGGCCCGCGGCATGGCCCCGGCTCGTCAACGCGGCACTGGGCCACTGGCGGGCCGAACTCGGGCCATTCCAGGGAGCCGCCAACGGCGCAGGGCCGGGCCCTGCTGGCACGATCCTGAACACCCGGCCGCCAGCCTCGAAAGCCGTGCCCGCCGCGATCCAGTGCCGGTCACGGACCCCGCACGGCCCCAGCGGCCCAGCAACGCGGCCTGGGGCCACTGGCGGGCCAGACTCGGGCCATTCCAGGGAGCTGTCCATCGGCGCGCGACAGGCAGGATCGACACAGCCCAGGCCCCGACTGCGCGGTGTCCAACTGGCGGTGGATACCAAGCAGGGGATGTCCCCGAACATATAGGACAACAGTATGCCCAGGTCCCATCGGCTTTTCAGAGGAGAAAACTCTCCAAAGTGTTAATTTCACAAAAGGTCCTTCAAAAAGGATATTAGATGCCGCAGCCAAGCGGGCTTCTTGCTCGAATTCCGGTGAGACCCGCCCGCACCCCAGCGTGAGGAATTTGCGTAGGTCAGCAGGCCCATGGCCGTGGCGTAGGCCGGGGTGAACCACTTATCGTCGCCGACCACCTGCTCGGGATGGGCCATGCCGATACGCGTTTGCAGGCCAAGGATATCTTCGGCAGCGAAAGCCATGCCCTGCATCATGCTTCCGCCCCCGGTCAAAATGAGCCCGCCTGGGTTGACCAGTTCCGCATAGGACGATTTCCGCAGATCCTCGGCCACGACGCAGAATATCTCCTCCACCCGAGGAAGGGTGAAGCTCATCATGGTGCTGGTCTTGACCTTGTTCACGGTCCGGCCGTCCACGCGATGAAATTCGATTTCCTTGTCGCCGTTGAGCAGCGAAGAATGCGCGATACCGTGTGCGATCTTCAGGCGCTCGGCCGTGGCTATGGAGGTGTGCAGGCCCATGGCCAGGTCCCGGGTGATGAAGTCGGCGCCGATGCCCACCTCACTGGAATAGCGCAGGCCGCCCTCGGTGAAGACGCCGATGGAAAGCGACTGCCCGCCCAGGTCCACCAGAAGCGTGCCCAGGTCCTTCTCCTCCGGCGTCACCAGCTGTTCGCCCGTGGCCAGTAGACCGTAGACGATCTCGATGACTTCGAAACCGGCACAGGTTACGGATTTGACCAGGCTGTTGAGGTGCATTCTCGATGCGGTGACGATGTGGACGTCCACTTCTAGGATCGTCCCTTCCATGCCTACGGGATTGGGGACGCCGTGCTGGCGGTCCAGCGAGAAGCTCTGCGGCAGCACGTGCAGTATCTCGCGGTCCGAGGAGATGGGGATGGCCGTGGCGTTGGCCACCACGGCGTGCACGTCCTCGGTCGTGATCTCCCGGTCGGTACGGGCGATGTTGAGGGCACCTTTGTTGTTGAACGACTGTAGGTGCGTGCCGCGCACGCCCAGGAAGACCCCAGGCACGGTGACGCCGCCAGCCGCGGCCTCCGCATTACTAAGCACCTGCTCGACAGCGCACTTGGTCTCGAATATGTTGACCACGCCGCCGGCGCTGATGCCCCGGCAGGGCACGCTCGCGCCGCCCAGCACGCGTATGCGCCCGGTTTTGGGCTCGGGCGCGCCGATGATGCAGGTCAGCCGGCCGCTGCCCATGTCGAGTCCGGCAATCAGGTCCGCTTTCGCCATCTTAAGACCTCACTACGGAGCCGGTCGGCCAGGGCGCTCAGGCAAATTGGGAAAACAAAACCGCCGAGGAGCAATGCTGCGCCCATGATGCTGGCCCTCGGCGGGTTGGCACTTCATTATACCGCCATTCCTTAGACTGTCAAGGCCCGATTTTTCGGGTGGAATCATCACGACATGACGCTGTCGCGTACATGGTTATACTATACTGACAATTCCCCGGATTGGGAGTCGGAAGATTTGGCTTATCGCCAGATCGGCAGTGACCAAGGAGGCACCGATGGGAGATTCTGCGTACTTCGCGAACCAGCTCAAATTATTCTCTGCTGCACACCCCGCGGATCAGGGGTGGAATATTCATGAAGCCGACCATACACTCAAGCAAGAGTTAGAAAGCTTGCCTCAGTTCCTGACCGAAACCATACCGCAGTCCATTAAAAAGATGGAGATTGTCCGAACGTTAGTCGGAAATTGCAAAAAGACGGATGGTGATATCCCTGGGCCCGATGGGTTGGAATGCGAATCATGGATTGGGGAAATAGAATTTGAGTGGGAAGGCAATGCTATCCATTGTGTGTGCTTTATGGTTTTAGAAGGCGGACGTTCTCGAACGAACCTATTGGCCACCAAATCATTTGGAACATTGGAAAGTTTGTGGAAAGGCTTGCGACGATACAATCGCAAGCATTTAAAAACCGATCGGATACAGGTCATGCGCGGGGATGATATCGCTCTCCCCGAAGCCTCCTGGGCTGATCTTTTCCTCCCTGACGGGATGGCCAAGGAAATCCGATTGGCCGCGGAGTCTTTTTTTTGCGCAAGGGAAAAATATGAGAACCTCGGAATTGCTTATAGGCGCGGGTTCCTTTTCACCGGCCCCGCAGGTTGCGGCAAGACCGTTACCATCAAGACCATTGTTTCAAATTGCGGTATTCCGTGCGTCGCACATGTCACGAGAGAACTGAGCAATGACACAATATGTCTTGGTTTGGCTTTTCACCGTGCTGCCAGTCAGGCTCCTTCCATCTTGATTCTCGAGGACCTAGATAAGCTGGAGGTCGATCTGTCGGGGATGTTGAATATGCTTGATGGCTTGGAAACGCCTCAGGGGGTATTGGTCCTTGCGACCGCGAACAACCCGGAGAAGCTGGATCCCGCCTTGCTGTTGCGGCCCAGCAGATTTGATCGGGTGTGGAACTTCCCACTGCCCGCATTTGAGCAGCGGCTACAATTTCTAAGCCGGAAAGGTGGCGGTACTTTTGGCAATCAAGCTTTAGAGGCGGCGGCGAAAGGGGCTCAGGGATTCAGCATGGCATACGTCCAGGAGATCCTGACGACTGCTCTTATGTGCGCGATGAACGAAGGGAAGGAGCCCAGCGACGAGCATTTGCTGAAGAGCCTGGGTATTTTGAAGAAACAAATCCGAACATCGCAAAAGGCTCCGGGCGAGATTGGCAAGCAGGCGGATGGGGTTGGGTTTGCAGCGGAGTGTCAAAATGCCTGAGCGGCCCCTTCGCTGGTGCCAGGAAGTTGTGTCTAATCGCGGTGTCGATCTACGGGGAGGCAGGCCATCGCTATGACCACAAAGAACCACGATTACCAGAAAAAACTTTCTCGGCTGGTTCGCATACTCAACAGGCTGGAAACCGAGGGCAAGGTTACCCCCAGGGAGTTGGCGGAGGAATTCAATGTCACCATGCGCACAGCCCAGCGCGACCTGGAACTCATCAACATGGCCGAGTTCCCTCTTGTATCGCCCGAGAAGGGGGTCTACGCCTTCATGCCGGGATTTTCATTAAGAAATTATCCTGTTCAGAAGAGGCGAGAAACTCTGGGCGATAGCATTTCGGAGGCCCCTGAAACTAAATTTCCATTGTCAGAGAGCGAAAAGCACGGGATCAAGCGTCATCATAAACCGATCACCGTGCTGGATGTCGGTGGAGACAGCTTGATTTGCCTTATCGGATTCTACG
>Ga0118677_10005520_pt1 | contig 22070 bp, 20 predicted proteins | sample AliMusrvi5mmetaG_FD_86154 | JGI IMG/M metagenome (GOLD analysis project Ga0118677, IMG submission 86154)
GCCTTATCAGGTGGCAAAACGCCTTCACTCCTTTTCTCGCTTTTGGCTGAAAAATATGCCAGTCAGCTAAACTGGTCTAAAATCCATTTCTGGTGGGGCGATGAAAGAATGGTGCCACCCGCTGATCCAGAAAGCAACTTTGGAGTGGTGAATAAACTGCTCTTTTCGAAGATAGGGATTCTGCCGGATCAGATACACCGGGTAAAAGGAGAATCTGATCCAACTGCAGAGACCAAAGAATATTCAGCTGAAATACAGTCCCTTATACCCTCTATAAATGGCTGGCCAACCTTTGACCTGATTATGCTGGGTATGGGTGACGACGGTCATACGGCTTCAATTTTCCCAAATCAGATGCAACTTATGAAATCGGAAAATATCACCGCAATAGCAGTGCATCCCGACTCCGGCCAAAAACGGATTACCCTGACAGGAGAGGTTTTGAACAATGCAAAAAAAGTAGCTTTCCTGGTTGCCGGGAAAGCCAAATCAACGATTTTTAATGAGATTATATCCGGATCGGAAAAGGTTTCCGTTTATCCTGCTTCACATATCCAACCAACCGGGGAGTTGCATTGGTTTGTGGATGAGGATTGCGCGGGGAGATAAATAGAAATAGGCGGAAATTGTTTGAAATAAAAAGAAATAGATAGAAACTACTAGAAAGAAGTGGAAATAAGTTATAATAACTCCCTATTTCACCAAAAAATCAAACATCTTCCTCTCACCGATAAACCCTTCAAGCTGGTCATTGATTTTGACAGGACCAACCCCGGCCGGAGTACCGGTATAGATCAGGTCACCGATTTTAAGAGTCACAAACTGAGAGACATGTTCGATAATGGTATCTACTGCAAAAATCATATCCCGGGAATTGCCATGCTGAACAACTTCGCCATTTTTCAGCAACGAGAAATCGATCTGCCCCAGATCGCCCAACTCCTCTTTAGGGATAAATTCGCCCAGGACTGCCGATGAATCAAACGCTTTTGACTTTTCCCAGGGCAGCCCCTTTTCGATCAGGTGACGTTGAACATCGCGGGCAGTAAAGTCAACTCCCAGGCCAATTTCATCATAATAACGGTGTGCATATCGGGCTTCGATGGTCTTTCCCAGACGGTTAATTTTAATCACTAATTCAACCTCATAATGCATTTCATTTGAAAATCCCGGAAGGTAAAAATGACGATTTTCCAATAATAAGGCGGAATCTGGTTTCATGAAAAAAACCGGTTCCGTAGGTACATCGTGTTCAAGTTCTCTGGCATGTTTCAAATAATTTCGTCCAATACAAATGATTTTCATGACAAGGTTGATTTACTGTTATTAGGCAAAGATAAAATGGTTCTACAATTTCCGGTTTAAATCTCTTAGTTTTATTGCCGTAAGGACCTTTTTAGTATAAAGTGGAAACTCACCCTGCATCATCCAGGAAAAGTAGCCCGGTTCTTCCTGGAGCACTTTTTCGACTGGTTTTCCTTTATGTTTTCCAAAATTAAAAACCTCTACTCCCTTTTCATCATAAACGATCCGACCTGCAAAATCTACACTTTTATCAAAAGCTGAAAATGAGGCTAATGCATCAATGTTATTGACAACCGGGATCGACTTCTTACCATTATCGTCAAATTCAATGCCGTCATACCGGTCAAGCTGGGCTTTTAAAACCTCGTAGGTTGCTTTAGTATCGGCCATAGCATTGTGCGCATTTTCAAGATCCTGCATCAGGTAAAACTTATAGGCCGCTGCGAGCGTCCGTTTTTCCATCCGATGGAAAATAATCTGAACATCCACAAATTTATGCTTCTTCATATCCAGATCAATGTCAACCCTCAGAAATTCTTCTGAGAGTAACGGAATATCGAACCGGGTTGAATTAAATCCAGCCAGGTCACAACCTTCAATAAATTTCGCATAAATTTTAGCCACTTCTTTAAAAAGCGGTGCATCTTTCACATCCTCATCGTAAATTCCATGTATTGCCGAAGACTGGGCGGGAATTGGAATTCCCGGATTGATCCGTTGTAGTTTTTCTTCTTCATGACCATCAGGGAAAATTTTCAGTAGAGCAATCTCTACAATACGATCGGTGACAACGTTGATCCCTGTAGTTTCAAGGTCAAGAAATACGATCGGGTTTTTCAGGTTGAGCTTCATCCTTCGTTTAGTTTAGGGGACATGCCCCTGTTAAAATGGGTATAATATTAAACAAAAGACCCGGCAGTCGACTAACCACCAGGTCTTTAATATCTATTGACTCAAAATTTATGCATTAATCATCATTGGCATCAACAACATCAGAACATCCTCGTAATCGAGTTCTTTTTCTGCTGGCACCAAAAGGCCGGCTCTTGAAGGATCGGAGAGTTTCAATTTCACATCCTCAGAAGATAGATTTGAAAGAATTTCGATGAGGAAAGTAGATTTAAAACCAATTTCCATAGGCTGCCCTTCATATTCACATTTGATCGTTTCAACTGCTGAGATGGCAAAATCTATATCCTGAGCCGAAACAACCAATTCTGATGTTTTAAGCTTTAATCGGACAAGGTTGCTCGCCTGATTGGCAAAAACAGAAACCCTTTTCAGTGTGGTGAAAAATTCTACCCGGTCAATAACCATTTCGTTCGGATTATTCAGTGGGATAACCGAATTATAGGCAGGATATTTCCCTTCCACCAGCCGACAAACCATTTTGAATCCATTCAAAGTAAAGAAGGCATTCTTTTCATCGAATTCAAGTTTCACATCTGAATCTTCACGCGGAAGCAGGTTCTTCAGTAATGATGCAGGTTTCTTCGGTAAAATGAAGGAAGCTACATCACTGTATTTGACATCACTCCGTTTATATCTGACCAGTTTATGGGCATCGGAAGCCACAAAAGCAATCTCTTCGGGCGAAAGTTCAATATAAATCCCATTCATCACCGGACGAAGTTCATCATCGGCAGTGGCAAAAAGCGTTTTATTGATTCCGGAGAGCAACAGATCATGCGGGAGACTGATTTCATTATGATTCTCCCCCAGTTTTGGTAAAACCGGGAAATCTTCTCCGTTATGACCAACAATCGAGAACTTGCCATTTGCCGAAAGAATCTCAACCGCCAAAGAATCAGGGTCAATATTGAAAGTCAGAGGCTGCTCAGGAAACTCTTTCAAGGTATCAAGCATAATTTTTGCCTGAATGGCAATTAAACCTTCCTCCGCAGAATTTTCAAGTTCAATCCTCGTGATTAAGGTGGTTTCCAAATCAGAAGCCGTAATCAACAAAGTCTTTCCTTCGAGTTTTAACAAAAAATTATCAAGAATAGGTAAGGTATTCTTACTGCTGATTACCCTGCTAATTGCATTCAGATGCTTCAGCAATTCGGTACTTGAAACGACAAATTTCATTGGTTATATACTTAAGTTTGTTTTACTTTTTGAAAATATTTCATTACTAAATCATACGCGAAAAAGGTTTCAAATTCCTTGTAACACGAATTGACGAATTTACAAATATTCAGCCAGTTTCCAATTTCAAAAGATAAATATTTAAAAATTAATCAAATTGAAATTCAATTATTGTCCGAAAAGGAATATAACGCTAATTAACAGGCTGTTGCATGGCATATTTTCTGCGCCTCCGGAACCAGAAAAGAAGACCTCCTGAAAGGATTAACACTACCGGCAGAACTACATTGATCACCTCCCAAAAGGCCTTTCGCTCCCTCAATTTTACTTTGTCAAGCAGGCGCATTTGCATGGTTCGGGACCTCAATTCCATAAGTCCTGTATCATCACATAGGTAATGGAGCGCATTCACCAAAAACTCTTTATTTCCAAAAGTAATGTTCGAATTTTTGTCATATCCCAGCGGAAGCGGAAGGTATTTTCCTCCAGAATAACTTACTTTATTGGCAATCATCCCGCCGTCAGAAATAAAGATCATCTTTGTCTGTGTACTCTCTGATACAGGAGTTAATCCGGGAGCAATTCCAAGACCCCTAATCATTCTGTTTTTAAAAACTGAGGTGAAAACTCCTTCGGTTAAAACACCGGTAGGAATGTATTGCTTATTAAAAAGTTCCCGGGCCGGGGGAGCATCAATCATTCCCAGATTAACAATCATCGGACTTTGATTTGATCTTGCATAAGGCGAAGAGGTGAGAATAATTGTACTCTTTGTCATTTGGGACTCGCCAACCAGATCTATTGAGCTTACAAATTCTGACAATACCCGGTTGACGTTCTTTCCTATGGGGTGGTTCTGAGTAGGAGACAACAAAGGAGAGAAGTACCATGGAGCCATCGAATATTTTGGAGGTTGACCCAACTGTGCTGTATTGACTTTAATTTGCTGACATTCAACATCCTGAATCAGATCAGAATTCAACCTGATTCCATAATGGAAAAGCTGATCAGTCAGGTTCAGATCACGCGGAAAAGCAAGGGTAGACATTCCACCTGAAAGACTGTCAAGACTGACACTTACCGGATCTATCAGCCAAAGAATCCGTCCTCCATGCATTAAATACTGATCAACCGAATATTTATCACGTTCTGAAAATGGTTTGGTAGGGTTGGCTATTACCAAACTTCTAAAACTGTCCGGAACCGCCAGAAGCCTATCGACTGTTATTCTTTGAATATTAAAACTTTCTGAGAGATTTGCCGAAATATCCCGGACCTGTACCTCCTCCAGCTCATTATTTCCGGTCAAAAAGGCCACATTTTCCTTCTTATCCTGAAATAGTAATGTCAAACCCCGTGCAAATTCATATTCGAGCAATTCAACTGAACGATTCAGGTTTTCCTCGTCACGAAGAAACGGATCATTTTTTAATAAATTAATGGCTATCTCGTTTCCGCCACCCCGGAGAATTAAGGTTGGAAAAACTGTTTTATTAGATATTCCCCTGTCGGTATTAATGCGCAAGTTTACAGGAGAGATACCCATTGACTGCAGATACTCCAAATATTTGTTCTTGTTGTCAACTTCATAAGGGTCAGTAGTATGAATATTAAAAGGCTGTCCGCAATACATTCGGATGTCGTGAAGTTTTTCCAAGGCAGCCGATTGCAATTTTATAAAACCAGGTGGGAGGTCTCCGTCCAGCAATAATTCAGCTTCAACTGGTACATTGACTTTTTTCAGCAAATGATGCATTTGATCCGAAAGGGTATACCTTTTTTCAGAAGTCAAATCAATACGAAAGAAATTGAAATCAGATATCCATGTAACGATCAATAAAAGAGAAATATAAACAACAAAGTGCCTTACAGACCTTTTGATGGGCCGTCGTTTCCACTCAAGGACAATCCGCGTAACGAGGATGAAAAACCCGGCCATCAATATAAAATACAGAAGATCGCGACTATCGAGTACCCCCCTGCTTACTGATTCGTAATGTGCGTCAATTCCGAGAGAAATGATCGTTGCCGAGATAACCGGAGGAAACGGCAAACGTGCAACGAAGTCAAACCCCGAATACCAAAAAAAGCAGATAAAAACAGCCGAAATAAATGCAACAACCTGATTATCTGTAATTGAAGAGGTAAAAAGGCCAATAGTCAGGTAAATCACGGCCAATAATAATAGTCCTGTGTAACTTCCCCAGGTTGCCCCTGTATCAACACAACCAACCGGGTTTCCCAGAGAGTAAACAGAAAAAAAGTAGATCAGGGTTGGCAATAAGGTTAATAAGACAACAAAAAGAGCTGCAAGGAATTTAGCAAAAATCAGCCGGATTTCAGAAACGGGACGGGTAAGCAACAACTCCATCGTACCGCTCCGTTTCTCATCGGAAAACATCCGCATGGTAATTGCAGGGATCAGGAACAGATAAATCCAGGGAGCGATTTCAAAAAGACCTTTCAAACTTGCATAACCACTATCCGGAATATTATAATTTCCGGAAAATACCCATAAAAAAAGACCAGTTACGACCAGAAAGACTACCGACACCATTGTTCCGGTTATTGAACCAAAGAATTGGGTGATCTCTTTTCTGAACAGACTAAGCATATTCACAACTATTTTTTTGACAATAATTCAACCATCAGCTTTGCTGCACGTTCTGCACATCCCGGGCCGCCAAGAGCTGACAATACATCCTCATAGCCCTTCAACATCGATTCCCGGTATGAGTGATCAGAAAGAATTAAATTCAATTCGTCACCCACTGATTTAGGGGTGCAGTTATGCTGAAAAAGTTCCTTAACTACTTCGCGTTCTGCGATCAGATTTACCAGGGAAAACCAGGGGACCTTAACGAGAATATTCTTCACCAGGGTTCCAAGCCATCCGGCTTCTATCCGGTAACAAACAACCTGGGGAATCCCGATAAAAGCCGTTTCCAATGTGGCAGTACCAGATGCGACAAGTGCCGCTGTTGATTGCTGCAACAAATCGTAAGTCTGACCAAATAATACAGGAATAGCAAGCTCTCCCAAAACTTCAGTATAAAACGACTGAGACTGAGAAGGAGCACCTCCAATAACAAATTGATATCCGGAAAATTGAGACGAAACGCTTGCAAGAACCGGCAATATCCGGTTAATCTCCTGTCTGCGGCTACCAGCAAGGAGTGCGATTATCGGTTTATCGGGAAGATTATTCCGATGAATAAATTCTGTAAACGTTTCCTGCTGATTGGTTCGGTGAGTCAATTCATCGATCGTTGGGTTTCCGACATATCTTACCGGGTAACCGAATTTACGATAGAAATCAGTTTCAAAAGGAAATATCGTGAACATCTCATCCACAAATTTTTTCACTTTGTGAACCCTTTTGGTCTTCCAGGCCCATATTTTAGGGGAGATGTAATAAAAGACTTTTATTCCGTTCAACTTCGCGAATTGAGCCATTCTCAGATTAAACCCGGGGTAATCGACCAAAATCAAAACATCTGAATTAAATTCCAATAATTTTTGTTCAGCCAATTTAAAGTTGTGCCTGATTTTATCCAGATTGAGAAGGACAGGAAAGACCCCCATAAAAGCCATCTCACGGTAGTGCTTCAGCAGCGTTCCCCCTTCTTTGGCCATCAACTCCCCTCCGAAAAACCTAAAACGGGCATTTGTATCCTCTTTTTTTAATTCCCGCATTAAATGGGAGGCATGCAGATCGCCGGAAGCTTCTCCCGCTATGATAAAATATCTCATCGTAGATTTTTTTGAATTATGGTATTAATGAGCATGCAAGTCCCTAAGAAATATGCCGGGATTATAAAACAAATTTCAGAATAAAAATTAAGACTCCTTCCAGTACAGTTGCGGTCAGGACTCCTCTGCCCGAGCTGTAACGGCTACTGTTTATCAGGAGCATAAAAGGAGCAAGATTGGGCAATACCACAAGACTTAACACATTAACCAGTTTTTTTGATTCAACCAGAAACCGGAGATAATCTGCAAAACTAAGCTGACCAAACCGAAAAATGTAATATAACAGAAAGAATAAGACCGGAGTGACCAACCCAACAATCAATCCATATCCTATTTTGTTAAAAAACAACGTTTTGTCATCAACATACATAAGCTTAGAATTTCCATTTTTGCATTTGCGGAAAAGCGGTATAAGCTGTAAGGTCTGTATTTACCGGGACAACAGAAACAAAACCGTTCAGCAGTGCAAAATCATCGGTATCACGTGCTTCAGATTCTGCATTGTTAAAATATCCTTTCAGCCAAAAATAACTTCGTCCATGAGGATCAGTTCGTTTCTCAAATTCTTCAACCCATTTTCCCCTGGTTTGCCGGCAAAAATTAATCCCTTTAACCTCACCTTGAGGGATGTTTACATTTAAGCAAACTCCTTCAGGAAGCCCGTGCTGGGCAATTGTTTGAAATATTCGGGCCACCACAATCTTAGCCCGCGAGAAATCAGCATCAGGACTATAATCATTCAGAGAAAAGCCGATTGAAGGTACGCCATGAATGCACCCCTCCAGGGCAGCGCCCATGGTTCCTGAGTATAAGATTGAAACAGAAGTATTTGGGCCATGATTTATTCCTGAAATAATAAAATCAGGCAGTTTATCCAATAACTGATTGCATGCCAGCTTGATACAATCAGCAGGAGTACCGGTACAGGAATAAATCAGAAGTCCGTCCTCCTCCTGAAGACGGGTAACTCTCAACGGATGATCTACCGTAATTGCGTGTCCCATCCCGGAACGCGGGCTGTCCGGAGCAACAACGACGATGTTACCAAAGAGACGGATTACCTCTATCAGCTCATTTATGCCCTTGGCATATATTCCGTCATCATTGGTAATTAAAATTAAAGGTCGCTCATCCATGCGCAATTTTCCGGTTTTACAATTGGTCAAAGATAATGGATTCGAAAGAATCTAATTTAACGATCTTGAAGAAAATTTATAACTTTGTCTGAAAATATCCCGGGGTGAAAAAAAAAATTATTCTAGTCGGTACAACCTGGCCCTTCCGAAGCGGAGGTATTACTACATTCAATGAACGTCTTACCAAAGCTCTCATTGACAATGGTGATGAAGTAATTAATTATACTTTTTCACTTCAGTATCCCTCTTTTTTATTTCCGGGAAAGACACAATTTTCCGATCAACCTGCACCTGAAGGGCTGGATATCAGAATTAAAGTTAATTCGGTCAATCCTTTCAACTGGCTGGCTATCGGCAGGGAGATTAATCGGTTAAAGCCGGATCTGCTTTTACTAAGATATTGGACACCCTTTATGGCACCTTGTCTGGGTACCATTGCCAGAATTGCACGAAAAAACAGACATACCCAGGTGATAGCCATTGCTGACAATATTATCCCTCACGAAAAACATTTCTTCGACAATACCTTAACAAGATATTTCACACAGAGTTGCAACGGATTTGTAACGATGTCAAGGGCTGTGCTGAATGATCTGAAGTCTTTCAGCCCTCGTGCACCAATGGTCTTTACCCCACACCCCCTCTATGATATTTTCGGGAAGATTGTAAGTCGCGAAAAAGCATTAAAGCGTTTGAAGTTAAGTCCTGATTACAGGTATCTGTTGTTTTTTGGATTTATCAGGGATTATAAAGGGCTTGATTGGCTTTTAGAGGCTTTAGGAGATGAAAAACTTCGCAGATTTCCTTTTAAATTGATAATTGCAGGCGAGTTTTATACCTCGCCGGAAAAATATATGCAAATAATCAATAGGAAAAATCTCACCAATCATATCGAATTACGCATTGGATTCATAGATGATCAGGATGTTGCAAACTATTTTGGGGCAGCCGATATGGTTGTTCAGCCTTACAAGTCTGCCACCCAAAGCGGGGTTACCCAAATTGCTTTCAATTACAACAAACCAATGCTCGTAACCGATGTGGGTGGATTAGCTGAAATGATCCCTCATGGAAAGGTTGGCTATGTTGTGAAGCCCGGACCCGAAGCGATCGCTGACGCTATTTTTGATTTTTACAGTAATGATCGCAGTGACTTTTTCACAGCGAATGTGATTGCGGAAAAAGAAAAATTTTCATGGGGTACAATGGTTGAGACGATCGAAATAGTACTAAACAACATTTACAACAAAAGGAACTGACGTAATTTCATAAATTAAATGACGAGATTACTCGGTTATTTTGAGGTAATTAATAAAGAATGGATTTGCAAACCGAAATAGAAAAAAGAGAAATAGAAGATTTGTTTGAAGACCTTTTAAAGTCCTTCACCAGACCACTGTCTACTGGTAATGAGCAGCTTATACGAAAAGCTTTTCAATTCGCCAATACAGCCCATATGGGTATCAGACGCAAATCCGGGGAACCTTATATCATTCATCCTATTGCCGTTGCCAAGATCGTTGTGAGCGAAATAGGACTTGGTACTAAGTCGGTTCTTGCAGCCATTCTTCATGATGTCGTTGAGGACACAGAATATACACTTCACGATATCGAGAATATGTTTGGTGAAAAGGTAGCTTCACTGGTCGATGGACTTACCAAACTCTCCGGAACTTTTGACTCAAATCAGGCAACGAATTTCAGAAAAATGCTCCTTACCCTTTCCGATGATGTGAGGGTGATTCTGATTAAACTTGCTGACCGGTTGCACAATATGAGGACACTTGACTCAATGCCTTATCAGAAGCAACTCAAGATTACCTCTGAGACTCTTTACATTCTTGCTCCCCTTGCCCACCGCCTGGGACTCTACGCGATCAAATCCGAACTCGAAGATCTTAGCCTGAAATATAAAAATCCGGAAATTTACCAGCAAATAAAGATGAAGCTCCAGAGTGAGGAGGAGCGAATTAATTACCTGGTTTTTGATTTTGCCAAGCCCATTCAGGAAAAATTATATGGTGAGAATTTTGATTTCACCATCAGCGGACGCCCCAAATCGATTTATTCGATCTGGAATAAGATGCAGACAAAAAATGTGACCTTCGATGAAATTTACGATCTTCTGGCTATCCGCATTGTTTTTAAACCCAAAGAGGGAATTTCTGAAAAAAGGCAAAGTTTTGACATACTCTCCCTGATCACAGATATTTACACTCCCAAACCGGATCGGATCAGAGACTGGATAACGATTCCAAAGGCAAATGGTTATGAAGCGCTTCATGTTACAGTAATGGGGCCAGAAGGACAATGGGTTGAGGTACAGATCCGGACCGAAAGAATGGATGAAATTGCAGAGCGCGGTTTTGCCGCCCATTACCGTTACAAAGAGGAAGGAGCTTCAGAAAACGAGCTGGACAAATGGCTGATGAAAATCAGGGAGTTACTTAGTAATCCGGAATCAGATGCCCTTGATTTTCTGGATGAATTTAAATTAAATCTGTATTCTCAGGAAATTGTCATCTTTACCCCCAAAGGAGAGATGAAGATGCTTCCCAAAGGGGCCACCGTCCTTGATTGTGCATACGACATCCATTCTGAACTCGGCAATCATTGCATCGGGGCTAAAGTAAACCACATTCTGGTCCCAATGAGCCATGTGCTTAAAAGTGGCGATCAGGTTGAAATATTAACCTCAGATAAGCAGTCACCCAAACCCTCCTGGATCGATAGCGCCATTACGGCAAGAGCTAAATCAAAAATCAGGGACTCCTTTAAACAGGAACAGAAGAAACATATCGAGGAAGGGCGGATCCAGTTAAATCAGCAGTTGGAGAAATTAAATGTAAAACCGGCTTCAAATACCCTTAAAAAGCTGATTAACCACTATGGGTTGCACTCAAAGGAACAATTGTATGCAGAAATCGGAATGGGTCTGGTTAGCCTTGATAATCTTGAAACAACTCTCCTTGAAAAATCGGTAAATAAATTTGTGAAATTTTGGAAGCTCTCCTTCGTTTTTGGAGGTGATAAAAAGAACGAGAACCTGGTTATTGATAAAAAAAAGCCATTCCTGCTTAATGAAGACCAGACAAAAGCAAATTTCCAACTCGCCACGTGTTGCAATCCAATCCCCGGAGATGATGTGGTAGGATTTGTTTCGGATGACGGGCAAATCATGATTCACAATAAATCGTGCCCCGAAGCAGTAAAATTAATGTCTCGTCATGGTGACGAAATTATTGAAGCAACCTGGACTAAATCAAAAATGCTTTATTACCTTACCCACTTGTATATCAGGGGATTTGATCATCAGGGAATTGCCAATAAAATCACAAATGTTATTTCAAATGAATACGGGATCAATATGCGATCAATCAATCTTGATGCACACGATGGTATTTTTGAAGGAAACCTCTACCTTTATATTCAAAACACAGATCTTCTGGACAAATTGATTACCAAGCTCTTAAATATTAAAGGTGTCGATACCGTCCAACGTAAGGAAATATAATACCTTTCAGTTCACATTTTATTCTCAAAATATTTTATTCTCAAAATATTTTCTAATTTTACACCCTATTTTAACTTAGATTAAGTACGAATAGTATGCTTAACAGTAGAGAAACAGTAAAATCACTATTTACGGAATACCTTGAAAGAAAGGGCCATCGGAAGACACCGGAGCGTTTTGCTATTCTTGACGAGATCTACTCGCGGGATGGACATTTCGACATAGAGACGTTGTATATCTCAATGAAAAATAAAAATTATCGGGTTAGTCGTGCAACTTTATATAATACCATTGAACTTTTGCTTGATTGCAAGTTAGTCATTAAGCACCAATTTGGGAAAAATATTGCTCAATTTGAGAAGACACTTGCATCCAAACAACATGATCATTTGATTGACATCAGAAATGGAAATGTGAAGGAGTTTCATGATCCGAGAATTCTTGAAATTATAAAAGATGCCTGCGCTCAACATAATTTCAGACTCTCACATCACTCCCTTTACCTCTATGGCGAGATGGATGATGTCATCTGATAAATAAAAATCCGGAACGAATTATTGTTTTAATAATAATATTGTAACTGGCTTTTTATAGTTGATTCCGGAGTGATTACTATATTTCCCGTTAGAAGGTGTGTGTTTTCAAAACCTGATTACAGAGCTAAATCAGCCGGTTGCTAAAAGTTTGCATCTTATTCATAATTAACGCTATAAATAATCGGATCTCAGCCTTTCCAGTTCGTCAATGAATCTGGTCTTTCAGCTCAATTTTTATTCCTGTTTTCCAAAAATAATCAGTACCTTTGGTCGATTTTTGCCCAATGTAAATAATAAAAAGATAATCGGATGAAGGTAGATGTATTACTTGGTCTTCAATGGGGAGACGAAGGGAAAGGGAAAATTGTGGACGTTTTAACCCCGCATTATGATGTAATTACACGGTTTCAGGGCGGCCCTAATGCCGGTCATACCCTTGAATTCAATCATATAAAACATGTTTTGCATACTATCCCTTCCGGGATTTTCAGGGATGATAAGATAAACGTGATTGGTAACGGTGTTGTGATTGACCCATGTATCTTCAAGAAGGAGATCGATTCTTTACTTAAACTTGGATTTGACCTGAAGAAAACCCTTTTCATTTCCAAAAAAGCTCACCTTATTCTTCCAACACACAGGTTATTGGACGCAGCCTCAGAAGCTGCCAAAGGGGATGCAAAAATTGGCTCGACACTTAAAGGTATAGGCCCCGCATACCGGGATAAAATAGGAAGAGACGGCCTCCGTGTTGGAGATATCCTCCTCAATTTTGAAGAGAAATACAGGATCAGGGTCAAACAACATACCGATCTATTGAGTAATTATTATCATTTTGATTACGCAGCAGCACTCGCAGATTATGAAAAGGCTTGGTTTGAAGGAATTGAAACAATCCGCCAATTCCAACTTATTGAAAGTGAAACATTTATTAATAACCAAATAAAAGCTGGCAAATCGGTCATTGCAGAGGGTGCCCAGGGAACGATGCTGGACATCGATTTCGGCTCCTACCCCTTTGTAACTTCTTCAAATACAATAACAGCAGGAGCGTGTACCGGTTTGGGAATTGCCCCAAACAAGATCGGGAAAGTCTATGGAATTTTCAAAGCCTATTGTACTCGGGTAGGAAGCGGTCCGTTTCCTACCGAATTAAATGATGCAACAGGTCAAAAACTCAGGGATGTAGGACACGAATATGGTTCTACAACAGGCCGTCCCCGCCGCTGCGGCTGGCTCGATCTGGTCGCACTCAAATATGCCATCATGATTAACGGTGTTACTGAATTGATTATGATGAAAGCCGATGTACTCGATGATTTCGATGCCATATCGGTCTGCACTAAATATAAAATAGGAGGGGTGCTAACCAAAGATTTTCCTTATGAACTCGACGATAGCGTTGAACCAATCTTTGAGTCAATTCCAGGCTGGAAAAAACCACTCACAGGAGTAACCAGTGAAAGTGATTTTCCGGAGGAATTAAACAATTACATCTCCTATCTTGAATCACAGCTGGGGGTTCCGATTTCTATTGTTTCTGTTGGCCCCGACCGGTCACAGACTATCGTGAGATAAGTCCACTAAAGCAAAATAGTGAATGAAAAATGCAAATTGCAAAGTATTCAGGAAATTTTAATTCTGGCACTTTGCTTCTGCATTTTAATAGGGGTATTTTCCAGTCCTGATCCACCACTCTATGTCATCGATCAGAGACTTAATTTCTATAAAACCGGCACTATGATGACAGATTTCTCCGTTGAAACTTTGGGCCTTTACACCGATTATTATGAATTATCGATGTCCCAGGGTTATTTATTGTCCGGAAAAAAAGATGAATCTTCCGTATTTGATTATTTTTTCAGGACTACTCCCTTTGAAGGAGGCTTCCTTGTTTTTGCCGGATTAGCGGATCTACTCGATGCACTAACCGCTTTCCGGTATTCGGAGGAAAACCTAAACTACCTTAAAAGACTAGGATTTCATACCTCTTTCATTGAATATCTGAAAGAATTCCGCTTCAATGGAACGATATTCTCAGTACGGGAAGGGGAACTGGTTTTCCCAAATGAACCAATTCTCAGGGTTGAAGGGAACATTATTGAAGCACAACTAATTGAAACATTGGTGCTCAACATCCTTAATTTCGAGTCGCTGATAGCCACGAAATCCTTCAGGATTAAGCTTGCATGTGGGGAAAAACCCTTTTCTGACTTTGGACTTAGAAGGGCACATGGAACGGGGGGAATTCAGGCTACCCGGGCTGCAATTATTGGTGGAGCCTCATCCACTTCAAACGTACAAGCCGGATTTTTATACGATATCCCTGTATCAGGAACCATGGCACACAGCTGGGTTCAAAGTTTCGGTGATGAACTGACAGCTTTCAGGGAATACGTGCGTTTTAATCCGGGGAATCCGATTTTACTAGTAGACACTTATGACACCTTGCGGAGTGGCATCCCAAATGTAATAATTGTTGCTAAAGAATTGGAAAAAAGCGGTCATAGACTTGCGGGTATACGGCTTGACAGCGGAGATCTGGCCTATCTAAGCAAAAAGGCCCGTACAATGCTTGACACAGCGGGCCTACCATATGTGAGGATATTAGCTTCCAATCAATTAAATGAATATGTGATCAATAGTCTTTTTGAACAAGATTCCTCCATTGACGGTTTCGGTGTAGGTACAGAACTGATCACCGGGAAACCTGATGCTTCACTTGACGGTGTTTACAAACTAGCACTCTGTAACGACATTGCACGCATGAAAATTTCGGAGAATATCGAAAAGATGACATTCCCGGGAAGAAAATCACTTTACCGGTACTTTGATGCCGAAGGTAATTTTTTTCGCGATGGCATTCTGCTGGAACACGAAAATCCCGATTCATGTGATTTCATTTATAATCCCATTTATCCTGACAAATGGACCCGTGTAGCCGGACTGGGAAGGGAATTGCTGCACCAAAAAGTATATGAAAATAATGAAATTTCCCAACCCCTCCCCGATCCGTTACAGTGTCAGAAATACTTATTTTCGCGCGCTGCATCGTTGCCTCCCGAACACAAACGTTTTATTATGCCTCATATTTATAAAGTGGGAGGTTCAACGGAACTGCTCAATTTAAGAGATCAGACAAGGAGAAAAATAGGCGAGAATTTTAGCGAAAATTAAAGAACCTTATTGAGTAAAGGATTCAAATTGCAACATGCAAAGTGTAAATTATAAAATAAATCATATATGGCAAAATCTATCAAAGGAACGGTGACTGAGCAGAATCTGCTAAAAGCATTCGCCAGTGAATGCCAGGCAAAAAATCGTTATGAACTGTTTGCCGAAAAGGCAAAAGCAGAGGGTTATGAACAGATCTCTTCTATATTTGCTAAAACAGCTTTACAGGAACAGTCGCATGCCAAACAGTTTATTAAATTCATGGAGGGAGGGACTGTTGAAATTAATTCAACATTTACCACCGGATTATCCAATCAAACCATTGATAATCTGAAAAGTGCTGTAGACGAGGAAAGCAGGGAGGCCACAGAACTTTATATTCATTTCTCAGAAACTGCTAAAGCCGAGGGATTTCCGGCAATAGCTGCTATTTTTTATCTGATCTCAAAAGTGGAGGCTGAACACGCCAGACGCTTTGAAAAATTACTCAAAAGATTGGAGGACGGAACGGTCTTTAAACGCGATAAACCGATCCGTTGGGAATGCCTCAAATGCGGACATGTGCACGAAGGAGAAAATCCACCGCAAATCTGCCCAGCCTGTAATCATCCCATTGGTTACTTTGAAGAAGTGGCTGAAAACTATTAAGGTTACCTTTATTGTGGAATGAGGTATTAGTCGGGAACTATTAATAATCACCTAAAGTTTAATTGCTATGATGCTAAAAGACAAGGTTGCAATCATTACCGGTGCCAGTCGCGGAATTGGTGCTCAAACGGCAATACTCTTTGCCGCTGAAGGGGCACGGGTAATTGTGAATTTTAATCAGAATGAAGCCGCTGCCCTAAAAGTGGTAGATGAAATCACCGCAAACAATGGCAAGGCCATTGCCATACAGGCAGATGTAACCGATGCAGGTCAGGTGGAAAAGATGATGGAGATAGTGCTAAAAACCTGGGGCGATCCTGATATCCTGGTTATCAATGCAGGGATGCACTTTAAGGTTGCCCCTTTTATGCAGCTATCCTGGGAAGATTTCTCAAACAAATATTATGGTGAAATGAAATCGTTCTACAACACCTCAAGAGCAGTAATTCCAGGAATGATTACTAGAAAATCCGGTGTAATTGTCGCAGTTTCAAGTGGTTTGTCCCGACATCCGGGAATGGGCTTTTCATCTCATAGTGCAGCGAAGTCGGCCATTGATGCTTTGGTAAAATCACTGGCACTGGAACTGGGCCCATCAGGTATTCGCGTTAATACAGTTGCACCCGGGCTTACGATCACAGACGCAACCAGCTGGATGCCCAAAGAACAACAGGAACAGGCTGCCGGCCGCACCGCTTTAAAACGAAACGGTATTCCGGAGGATATAGCGCGTGCAATACTTTTTATGGCCAGCGATCTTTCAAATCATATCACCGGCACCTATTTATCGGTAGATGGTGGAGTAGCTATGATTTAAGCTCAGATTTTGCGCTGCAGGCTGCTCCACGCTCCGCCATTGTAAACTTCTGCTAATCCGTTGGATTTTAAAATGCTTTTTGCTGAAGCACTTCGCATTCCGGATGCACAACAAGTTATGATTGGTTTGTTCTTCTTTTTCAACTGCGAAATATTACTTCCAATCTTATCCAGTGAAATATTTATCGAACCCCTGATGTGACCACCTGCAAATTCGCCTTTACTGCGAACATCGATAATAATTGCTCCATCTTTGACCAGCTGAGCATAGTCCGTTTTTTCTAATCCGAATAAATTCTTAATTGATTCAAACATTGCTATTTTACGATTTCGTTTAATTTTGGCTCAAAAATACGATTAAGGCAAACCGATCTTTGTGACCAAAGTTACAGAAGGGTAATTTTATTTCTGGTCATAGTAAGAAGTTTTTCGTTTTCCATTTGCTTCAATACTCTACTCACTGCTTCGCGTGTTATTCCAAGCTCATTGGCAAGCTGTTGATGAGTAACTGAAATTTCCCTGGATTGAAATAAAGACGATTTTTGCCTAAGCAGGTGTAATAGTCGTACATCCACTTTTTGAAAAGCGACGGCATTCACAACATCCAGTAATTCCTCAAACCGTTTTTGGTAAAGTGCAAAAATAAAATCTGTCCACTCTGGAAATTTTTGAATCCATTCGCTTGCTTTGGTAACCGGAATTAAAAGGAGCTCTGCATCTTCCTCAACTACAGCCTTTATCTTACTGGTGTTTTCATTAAGGCCGGCAAGCACAGACATTATACAACTTTCAGGTGGTTTTATGTAATAAAGTAAAATCTCTCTCCCATCCTGGTCAGTTTGGATCACTTTAATACTGCCTGAAAGAACAATGGGGATTGATTTGACGTAATCATTGATATTTAAAATAGTTGCACCGGCAGGAAATGATTTCACCTGTCCGGACGCATAAATCTCCCTGCTTAGAAGGGTATGAAATAGGTTTTCTGACTTTCTCATCGGTTTGAATTCCGCCATGAATAGATCATTGCCTATTCAGTTGAAGCAAACTTAAGCAAAAATTGGTCTGAAAATTAGCAAGGAGGTTTAAATGAAATAAAAAAACTCTAAATCGGCCCATTTTATGACATTTAATTTTGTACTATCAAGGACGATATCGTGTTTTCATATTTAATCAGTTTTAATAATACGGAGCCTACCATACTTATATCCATTCGCACCAGGACCGGGAGGCGCATTTCATCGTCGGTAAACCAAATGGTTAAATCGTCCTTTGCTTTGAACATACGCCCGACTTCAACTACCGGACAGATTTTAAGACAACTGATTTTACCAAATTTGGTATGGATGATCTCCTTTCCTTTGTATCTGAGTCTGAAAGGAAATATTTCATCAGCAAAAAACATGTTTACGAAAACTACATCGTCTTCATTTAATTTGGAAAAATCGATCTGTCTCAGGTAATAAAATGTTGAAGTAAGATCAAGAATCTTTTCTGGAACCTTATGTATTCCAGACAATTTTGAATTTACCGTGTTATTTTTCCTGTTATAGGTAACTTCGTTATAATTGGTATAGTGCCCTTCTTTGATGTTTCGTACCTGCCTGTAAGGAAGAGTGGTTTTTTTGTCGAACCAGCTTTCGTACACGTCTCTTACTCCATAAATTGCATTGGCCATTCCTGTAGTTTGTCCAATTGCCTGGGCATGAAAGACCGCCTTATTATCAAAAACCGCCTCATCAAGCGAAAGGGTAGTAATTCCACCCACGATAAAACCATATCGGATCTGATAAGTAAGAAACTCTCCAACTTTAAAAGTACTACCAGGTTTAACCGGGGGGGTAAATATCTCCTGAGCATCAATACAAAAAGACTTAAATACAAGAATCAGGAGGAAACTTATGCGGGTGTTCATTTTCCGGATATTTGAATAAACCACAGAATTATTTTTGGTTTTAGCACTTTGATTACAGAAACAGAGCCATTCATATGCAAATTGGGTAATATTCCGATTTGCATGCATGCCTAAAATTGAATTGAAAACAGCCTAATAAAGAAAAATCAGTTAATCACCTTGTAGAGTAACTAACTGATATTTTGAGCGGAAAACGAGACTCGAACTCGCGACCCTCAGCTTGGGAAGCTGATGCTCTACCAACTGAGCTACTTCCGCATTTTTTATTTGTGACGCAAAAGTAGGATATTTTTTGAAAATCAAAGTCATTGAAACTCAGTTTTGCATTTTATTTTTAATTGTAGTATCTTTAAAGTAAGTTGATGTCCCAATTGAGAAATTAATATCCAATTAGTCAATCCAATAATTGTAATATCAGAAAAAATGAGAACTAAAGAAAAAACTCTTTTTTGGCTTCCCCGCATTCTTTGTATTGGGGCCATACTCTTCATAAGCTACTTTTCTCTCGATGCCTTTGAACCCGGACCTCCACTTGGTCAACAAATTCTCGATTTTTTGATCCATAATATTCCTTCGTATATTTTGATATTAGTCCTGATTCTTGCCTGGAAAAAAGAACTTATTGGCGGAATTATCTTTCTGCTGTTTGGAATTATTACCAGTCCTTTGGTTTACTCCCTGAATATACACAGAAATCATTCAGTTAAGGACAGCCTGACAATTGTCCTCTTAATCACATTTCCATTTATCATAATAGGGATTCTCTTTATTTTAAGCCATTTGACCAGAAAGCGTTCCCAAATAACTATAATGTTGCCTGGTGATAGTCACGGGACTTGAGTTCATGCCGATAATTTTAATCCCGGAAGCTTCTGATTCAAATAAAAGACTTGCGATGATGCTCATGCCAGCCTTGCATAAAAACCCTGTTAGAATGTGCCATATCTGCGACAAACCTGTCGTTTGTTATGGGTTTGCCCGGGTCATAATCTACCTGACAGGATTCTGAAGTCTGTTTTAAAAAAATATGTCCGTTAATTTCTCCAAATCTTGCAAGCTTCATCACCAAATGTCCATCATCTCAACAGGAAGGAATTCAAATGAAAATCTATTTCAACATCTCCTGAAACCAAAAACCTGAATCTTTTATAATTCGTTTCTGAGTCTTAAAATCATTATATACAAGACCAAACCTGGGACGAATACCTTCATCCCATTCGAAATTATCGACAAAAGTCCAGGCAAAATATCCGGTAACAGGGGCACCGTCGTTTTTGGCACGGAGAACATTTTGAAGGTATCGCTGATAAAAGTGGATTCTTTGGCGATCGTGTATTTTCCCGTTCTTTTTCAGGTGGTCGTGGAAAGCCGCCCCGTTTTCAGTTACAATAATTTCTTTGACTCCATATTTGGCGAACTGCATGATAATATCATAGATTCCTTCAGGTGAAACTTCCCAGCCCATTGCTGTCACCTCTGCATTAGCCGATGGTTTTACACGGTTAGCCCAGATCAGCGGGATAAGAGAGGGCCTTGAAGTTATCCTGAAATAGTTCTGAATCCCAATAAAATCGAAGTCAAACTTAAGATTTTCGACATCTTCCGGTTGGATAAACTGATCGATCTTTCGAATAAAGGGGAGCTCCTTATAGGGATAACCCATTCCAAGTGACGGCTCAATAAATAACCTGTTCAGCATGACGTCGAGCCGCTCTGACGCCCGTTGATACCTGCCTGACCTCTTTTGTGGTTCTGTATAGGCACACGAAAAGGTTGTCCCGATATGACTCTCCTTTACATTCTCGCGGATAATTCGCCCCCCCTCTGCCTGGCATAACGAAGCATGATGTACCGCGGCCAGAAACTTTGCTATACCGCCTTTCTGAGGGGCATGCATCCCGGAGAGATAACCCAGTGTAGTAAAACTTGCAGGTTCATTGAGCACCATCCAGTGCTGAATCCTGTCACCAAACCTGCGCGTGCATAAATCTGCATATTCCGAAAACCAGCCAATGATATCACGGTTGGTCCACCCGCCCAATTCTTCAAGTTTCTGAGGTAAATCCCAATGATACAGCATAGCCCAGGGCTCGATTCCAAGTTCAAGACACTTATCAATCATCCGGTTATAAAAACCAATACCCTTTTCATTCACCTTACCTGTCCCGTCAGGAAGAATCCTTGGCCAGGAAAAAGAAAACCTGAAATTTTCAAAATTAAGGTCTTTCAATAAAACCAAGTCGCTTTCGTAGCGGTTATAAAAATCGGTGGCAACCTGACCATTGGTTCTGTCCTTTACATTTTTAGGATTTACGGTAAACCTGTCCCAAATCGATTCCCCTTTCCCGTCAGTATTCCAGGCCCCTTCAATTTGATAGGAAGCAGTAGCTACACCCCAATGGAAGTCGTGGCCAAAGTCCTTCCTGTCAATATTTAGTTCTTTAATTTCAGACTTAAAGTTCGTCTTGATGGGGTTTGCAGCAACAGAACCGGCAATAAATCTAAAGAATCTCAACGGGATCATTTGGTAAATGTCTAAAAATTTAAGGTCAAATGTATTATTTTTTTCCTCGAATGCACATCGGCTGTTTCAATTATTTATCGTTCTCAGAGCATTTGAACAATCTTCATTTTCAGTGATTACCTGAGTACGATTGCTGAAAAATGGGACAGGGAAGTCATGACCGGGGAAAAAGTGTTAAAGGCCAGAAGGGGTCAGGCACAAAGGAAACCCCGGAGTTTCAGGTATCATCTAACATACAAAAGGTCCCTTTGGATATATTGGCTCTGAACATGAATTCCCAGAAAAAATTCCGGTTGTCAAGCTGCAAAATCAGGCGAGAAATTCTATTAAAGCCTTGGCAGTATCGTTCATTATTTCTGCTCAGAGAGGTATCCAGACAGATACACGGGTGTAGTTAACCAATTCTACTGATCCAAAGCTAATACTATCAGCACTCTTACCTGGAATATACTTTACAGGGAACGGTCCAAAAACAACAGAACTCTTCATCAGGCGGAAGAACTAATAACGTCCCTGAACCGGATAATTGATCCTGATAATTAAGCCATTGCAAAAATAACGTTGTTTGATAAAACTCAGCAGCTGATGTTTAGTTTTATACATATTAATAGTATAATTTCGAGCATTGAAAGGATAGCCGATTATGCCACAAATGTGGCAG